>OBMK010001375.1_pt1 | contig 20742 bp, 25 predicted proteins | sample 1539081 | NCBI WGS metagenome assembly OBMK01 (sample SAMEA3355528, study PRJEB22509) | marine metagenome | biome: marine; feature: river plume; material: water | place: USA | collected 2010-08-07 | depth 0.5 m | reverse complement strand
TAGGGAGTGTAGCAAGTGTACACAAACTCTCCCTATTAGTTTTTTCAGTGCTCATTCAGGGAGCAACTACCTTAGACCGGAGTGTAAAAAATGTAATAATGAATTGAGTCGCGTAAGAAACTATTTAAAAGAAAAACATGGGATGCCACAGAAAGGTTATACTTGTCCAATTTGTATGGGATCAGAAGAAAAAGTTAAAGGTAAAGGTAACTTAAAAAATGGCTCTTGGGTTCTAGATCATTGCCATGAAACAGAATCTTTTAGAGGGTGGTTATGTCATAAATGTAATAGGGCTTTAGGATGTTTTGATGACAATATAGAAACTATTTATAGAGCTATAAGATATTTAAAAAAAAATGAGGTCGCTGATGAAACCAACTAAAATAACAAACGATAAACCTAAGCACGACTCAAGCAGGATCGGAGATCTAGCAGAGCACTACGCCGTTACTTGGCTGTGGGATAATGGATATCACGTATTCAAGAACTGTGGCTGCACCGGCCCTATCGACATTGTTGCCTTAGACCCACAAGGAAAAGTAACGCTGATAGATGTTAAGTCTTACAAGGACGGTAGGCTGGCAGGAAAGACACCGCTTCAAAAGAAACTTAACGTACAGTACCTCCACTATAACTCCCTCACACGCAAGTGTAGGTTCGTAAGGCATCGCAAATGAAAGACTTAGACACACTAATACATGACATATACACTGTACTTGACGGCCTCAACAGCGACAAAGGAGTGGACATACCTGAAGAACTAATGGAAGAGTTTCTTGTTAACACAAGAGAAGCTCTTGAAGGCTGGTCAACCCCTCACCTACAGTCTAAGACAGTACGTATGTCTAATGTAGGAAGGCCACTGCGCCGCGTGTGGTACGACATGCAGGACACTCCCCTTACAAAGGAGCGTATGCAGCCGTCAACCTTTATTAAGTTCCTGTATGGTCATCTCCTTGAGTCTGTTGCTATCCTCCTCATCAAGCTGTCAGGGCATACTGTTACTGACATGCAGAAAGAAGTAGAGGTCGATGGTATCAAAGGTCACATGGACTGCAAGATCGACGGAGAGGTAGTTGATATTAAGACAGCCTCTAACTTCTCTTTTAAAAAGTTTTCCTCTGGTTCATTGGTTGACGATGATCCCTTCGGTTACATGGCACAGCTTGCTGGGTACGAGGAAGCAGAAGGTACAGAGGATGGCGGCTTCTTCGCTATCAACAAGGAGACAGGAGAGATCTGCTTGTTCAGGCCGGGACAGCTATCCAAGCCGAACATTAGAACAAAGATAAGCAATATCAAAGATAGCTTAGAGGTATCTGAACCACCTTCTATTTGTTATCCTCCTATTGCAGAGGGTAAGAAAGGTAATCTACGGCTCTCTTCTGGTTGCGTCTACTGTCCTCACAAGGCTAAGTGCTGGAAAGACTCTAACAATGGAAGTGGTCTTAGGGCTTTTAAATATTCTAACGGCGTTAAATACTTTACCAGAGTAATATCACAACCTAATGTGCTGGAGATTCCCTTACGATGAACAGAAGACTATCCAAAAGAGTTAGCAAGAAAGCTTTAGAGATATCAGTAGAGTGGCTCAAGAGCTTGTTGTCAGACACAGAAGCTGCTAAGGTGAATGCCAAGCACATACCTAGAGACAATCCATATACTTTTAAAAATGGTACAGCATACTCAATACCTTATTCGTACAGAGGTGCTAAGGCTATTATTAAAAGGCTGCTAAGAACAATGCCGTTAGATTCAATCACCACTCAAGACATTGAAGAAGTAGTTAGAAGGACTCAGCGATCTTGATCACAACGCTTCCAGACATAGACACAGAACCAGAGATAACGATTGTAGAGCTTGCTCGCTTTTTCTTAGGAAGCAACGGTAGCATTGGTGAGGTTCCTACAGAAGTTATACAACAACTATTAGTTCTGTTAGAACTGGAAGTTATAAAAAGAGAAGGGGTTATACATTGAAAAGAAAGCCTAGAGCAAAGCGACCTATAGAGAAAGACAAGCCTAGTGGCTATGATTCTAAGTGGGAAAAGACTTTACATGATACGCTCCTACAAGATTGGGTACACCATGATGGCAAGGTTCCTTATGTAATAGAACATAACTATCATCCCGACTTTACAAAGCGTATCGGTAGGAAGAAGATTATCATTGAGGCTAAGGGTAGGTTCTGGGATTACGCAGAGTTCACCAAGTATATCTGGATTCAGAAAGCTTTACCTAGTACAACTGAACTGGTATTCTTGTTTGCTAACGCCTCCTCTCCTATGCCCCAAGCTAAGAGAAGGAAGGACGGTACTAAGCGTACTCACGGTGAGTGGGCCTCTGACAACGGCTTCAGGTGGTTTACTGTTGACTCGCTGCCTGACGAATGGAGAAGTGAAGAATGAAACAGAATACTAAAAAGAAACTTAATGACGTTACTCCCGAAGAGTGGGATAATGTTTCTAGACCAGCTCACTACAACAGTGGAGACATCGAGTGCATCGACGGAATAGAAGCCATGCTAACAAGAGACGAGTTTATAGGTTACTTGAGAGGAAACAGCATGAAGTACCGCTGGAGGTTCCCGTACAAAAACGGGACGGAGGATCTAAAAAAAGCAGAGTGGTACGAGAAGAAACTACTAAGGATTCTGGAGAGTAATGGATAAGAACTATGTAGACAGAAAGACTGAGCGTAGGGATAAGTACGATAAAAAACGCAAAGGAAAAGTTACTAAAGACCATAAAAACTTTAAGAGTATTAAGCTCGCAGAAATAAAAAAACTTGAAGACACAGAGGATTTAAAGAATGGATCAATACCAACAATACATACACAAGAGTAGATACGCACGTTACCTAGATGAGGAGCAGAGACGAGAAGAGTGGGGAGAAACAATCAACCGTTACCTTGCTTTCTTTGTAGAGCGTAACCAGCTAGGAGCTTCTGAAGCTGAAGATCTTTTTAATTCTATTGAAGCTCAAGAAGTAATGCCCTCTATGCGTTGTCTTATGACAGCAGGGCCAGCCTTACACCGTGACAATGTTGCAGGGTTTAACTGCTCTTACCTTCCTATCGACAGCCCTCGCTCTTTTGACGAGCTTATGTACATTTTGTTATGTGGTACAGGCGTAGGGTTCAGCGTAGAGCGGGACTATGTAAGCAAGTTACCAGAGGTAGCAGACAGCTTCCACGAAACTGAGTCTACGGTTGTTGTGTCTGACAGCAAGGTAGGCTGGGCAAGTGCCTTCAGAGAGCTTATCAGCCTCCTGTACGCTGGTAAGATTCCTAAGTGTGACTTGACTAGGGTACGTCCTGCTGGAGCTAGACTGAAGACCTTTGGCGGCAGAGCCAGCGGTCCACAGCCTTTAGCAGACCTGTTTAATTTTACTGTTGATCTGTTTAAAGCTGCTACAGGCCGCAAGCTAACGTCACTAGAGTGTCATGACTTAGTATGTAAGATTGCTGACATCGTTGTTGTAGGCGGTGTAAGACGCTCTGCACTGATCTCACTGAGTAATGTAACTGATAACCGCATGGCTAACGCTAAGAACGGTGAGTGGTACTTAGGTAACGGTCAACGTGCATTGGCTAACAACAGTGCTGTGTACTCTGAGAAGCCTGACTTTGATACTTACTCCTCTGAGATGAAGCGTCTGTATGATTCTAAGTCTGGTGAACGTGGTATCTTCAGCCGTATTGCAGCTCAGAAAGTAGCAGCACGTAACGAACGAAGAGATGCTACATACAAGTTTGGTACTAACCCTTGCAGCGAGATCATCCTGAGACCTTATCAGTTCTGTAATCTATCAGAGGTTATCGTTAGACCAGACGATACAGAGGATACCCTTGTAGAAAAGGTACGTGTCGCTACGATCTTAGGAACGCTTCAATCCACCATGACTGACTTCCGTTACCTACGTAACATCTGGAAGAAGAACACAGAGGAAGAAGCTCTTCTAGGTGTCTCAATGACAGGCATCATGGACTGCAAGCTAACTAATGGGTCAACAGGTGAAGAGGCTTTAGGCAAGCTCCTACGAAGGCTCAGAGACGTTGCTGTCTTTGTTAACGGGGAGTGGGCAAAGAAGCTAGGAGTTAATCCATCGGTTGCTATCACTTGTGTTAAGCCTTCAGGAACTGTCTCACAGTTAACGGACAGCGCCAGTGGTATTCATCCACGCTTTAGTGAGTATTATATTAGGACTGTACGAGCTGATAAGAAAGATCCACTTGCTACAGCAATGATTGATAAAGGATTTCCTCACGAAGAAGACGTAATGAATAACTCTAACTGGGTATTCAGCTTTCCTCAGAAGGCTCCTAACAAAGCGATAACAGTAGAAAGCATGGGCGCTATGGAGCAGTTAAAGCTTTGGAAGATCTATCAAGATAACTGGTGTGAGCATAAGCCTTCTATGACTTGTTACTATAACGATAATAACTTCTATGCTGTGTGTCAGTGGATCTGGGAAAACTTTGATAGCGTTAGCGGTATCAGCTTTCTTCCTGAAGCAGAGCACGTATATAAGCAAGCTCCGTACCAGAAGATAGATAAGGATACGTATCAAAAGCTTTTAAAAGAAATGCCTAAAGACATGGAGTGGGATATTGAAGAGCTAGATGATAACACTGAAGGTGCTCAAACACTTGCTTGTGTTGCAGGAGTGTGTGAGATATGAGAGGCAATCTTATTTCCTTTCAGGTTTATTTTGACTCCAAAGGTAACTTAATGACTGAGCTTAGTAAGTTACCTTTGGAGGGCTTGTCCCTGTTTAACGAGGCGGATAGACCATATGTTAAAAAGATCTTAAACGAGGCTGGCCTAAAGTTAGAAGGTCTGCATGAATACTTACAGAAAGAACTACAGGCCTTATAACATGGAAGAAATATTTATTACACCGGAAACAAAACTAGCTATGGCCTTGCGTGTCAATTCAGAGATTGTAGCAGCCTTAGCCAGCATTGAACTAATGGAAGAGAACATCGAGATTATTACAACTCTTTTACATAAGCACTCATCTTTTGTTTTAGAAGTATCTCAGAAAGCAGTACAAGCAGAACGCCTAGATGTGAAGATAGTTAAGTAATCTTACTTCCTAGACTTAGCCCCCGAACACTTCCAACGTTTACGTGACAAGTTGTTGGGAGTATTAGGATCGTTCTGCTTTGCTTTAGATAAACCTTTCTTAATTCCTAAGCTCCTCGCACAGTAGCTATCTCCTTTAGAAGTTCCCGGCTTAACCCTAGCTCCACCACCTTTAGCTTTACCAGCCTGTCCGTAACTAACCTTCTTACCACTAGCAGTTACTTTTACTTTTGCCTTGCCTTTTCTAGGTGTAGCCATTTAGAATCTCCTCTTCCTTTTTAGTCATCCAAGATAAAATAAACAATAACATTAATACTGCAATAAAGCGCATCATACCCTTCTATGCTTTTTAGTTTTCTTTGCAATCTTCTTAGGCTGTGGACTGTGCTGCTTACCAGCCTTAGTATCCTTACGCTTCTTTGCGCTTGTCTGAGCGTACTCAGCAGAACTTAAAGACTCTCTAGCTTTCTTAGGTAGATACCGCTCTCCTGTTTTACTAGACTTTTCACCAGACTTAGTACCCCAGTCTTGAGCTGTCCAAGCTTTTAAAGACTTCTGTGGTTTCCTAATAGCCATTGCTTACAATCTCCTTTATATAATTTTAAATACTTTAAATGCCATGTAGAGTACAAAAGGAAGAACCACTAAAGCGCCTGTTCCCCACAACAATGCTGACCCAAGTAACGCCAAATCAGCCGCTCTCTTTTGCTTACGCAAACGCTCTTCTCGTTCTCTTTTTTGTTTACATTGAGACTGAAACTTTAACCAGTCCTCATACATATCTGGACGACCAGCATAAACCATGTGGTCTTTGAGCCATGCTTCTTGCTCTTTAATCTTTTCTAGCTCCATAAAGCACTGAAGCTCATCAGAGCCTCCAGAGCGATCAGCCTTTTTAGCTATTGAAGATTTGTTATCAAAATATTTAGTGGCTTGTTCTGCTACATCGTAAAGCTCTTTACCGTTTTCTAATGCTCCTTTGATGACTTGAAATGCTGCATTCGCTGCTGCAATTTCAACTAGCATTACTTGTACCCTCCACCTTTAGCTTTATATTGTCTAGCTAACATTTGAGCCTTACGTGCTGACCACTGACCAGCGCTGCCACCTTTACTCCCAGCTTTAATCTTGTTAAAAAGATTCTTACGCATGGTAGGCTTAGTATAGTTACCTGCCTTATTAACTGTAGATTTTTTATCAGTCATTTTTTTTATTCCATAATTCAAACAGGACACGAATTTTTTCTTTTATAGTTTCAATATCGCCGTGCATCTTGGCTAACACAATTACTAAAGTAATAAAGCCCATAAACATGGGCCAAGTAGAATTTAAAAACTCCATAGTTGTCATTACTTAGACACCCCTGATTTCTTCTCGTAAGTTCTCATTGCACCTAGACCAAGCATACCCATTAACACAGGCATCATGGTCTCTAAAGGAACTAGAGGTATAACTATGTCTAACTCAAGTAGAGCCAAAACAAAGTTACTAAACGGGATGGTAATAAAGTTACCAAACATACCTAAGCCACATGTCCAACCGATGAACGGTCTCCAACCACTTACCATCAGGTTAGAGTTGGCCGCCTCGACCTCATTGATAGCCATCTGTCCTTTAGCAATTTCTAAGGCGTGGTTCTCAGCCATTGTAGCGACTTCATGCGCCAACGCAGCCTTCTGATCCTTGTCTTCTATGAACTTGTCTAACAGTCCCGTCACAGGCCCTATGAGAGCGTTCAAGATAGCCATCTAGTAACTCCATACCCAAGGTCTAGGGCGGTTCTCAGCCCACTCAAGGTCATCAAGATGGATAAATCTGTTAGCGCCTTTCTGATTAACACCAATACCTGTCATGCCCATGCTTAGTGCAGCTTCTAAAAGCCTGTGAGCCTGATTACCACCAACAGCAATATCTATGGCGTGTCCAGATTCATGTGCTCCGGGTGTCTTCTTCTTGCGCTCTATGATGTGGTCTTTACAGCGGTAAGCAGATGTAACAGTAAAAGGAAACCCTAGCTCATGGCGTAAGGCTTCTACCTTAACCATAAACTCTTCGTCCATTCCCTGCTCGCCACAGTGTTGACATTTAAGCTCATCCATGCTAAAATATTTATACATTATTTAACTTGCTCCTTAAAGAGTTTAAGACTTTACCGCCTTCATCCATCTTAACTAAGCTTCCCGCACCAAATCCCATACGCTGTAAAGGATCTTGCCTGTCCTCCTGATCTGTAAAAGCTGTACCAGCCTGTTGATCGTAAGGCATACCTGTCACCTTATCTATACGCTGATCAGGCTCAGAGGGAGCGTTAGGAACGTCTAAGACCTCACCTCCTTTTTTATAACCCTTCTTTACAGGAAGCTTAACTTGTCTATTAGGAGTGTCTTCAAGAGTCTCTCCGCTAATACCCTCATACAACCCTCTAACCTCTTTACCTAACGGTAGAACTCTAGAAGCTTCTACCCACGCTCCTTCTGTGTCACCATACTTAATATCTGCATAAGCTTTGGGAACACCTTTCCCTAAATCAGTCGCCCAATCTAACGCTGGCCAAGCATCATCTACTTCAAACCTTCCGCCAGAAGCTGCTAAATTAGCAACCTTGTCTATAAGATAGTTGTTAAAGTTACCAGTTCTTCCGGTAGCTTTTCCCCAGCTTTCAAGAGTGTTATACTTATCTGAATAAGAATCTTGATCAATGTCTAGCTTTGCACCGTTGGGATCATTTAACCAGCCTTTAAAAGTTTCTACTCCGTTTACAATCGCAATAGCACCTAAAGAACGAACAAACAAAGCATCATCTCCGTCTTCCATCCTTGTTACTAAGCTGTTTAACTGAGTTGTTTTAGCTTGTGCCCACGATAAGAACTGTCCTAAGCCTCGCACAAGAGGGTCTTTTGATTTAGAGAATGCCCTTCTGTTTCCTATCTGAGGTATTAGCGCGTCTCTGTCAGCAGACTTAGTTCCTATAATATTTAAAATTCTACGACCGTCTACATCTTCAAAGGCCTCTCCAACAGAATCAAATCTGCTAAGGACTTGTGCATATTCATCAGTTAAACCTATAGAGTTAGCTTCATTTCTTAAAGATGTACCGCCTTTTCCTTTAGATAACTTACCTGCCGCAGTAAATCCACGTTCAACTCCAGAGTTATAGGCAAACTTTCTAGCATAAGACGTTAGCTTAGTAAGTCCAATACGCTTAAAAAATTCTTCGTTTATTGCTCTTGAGCTTTGTTGTATCCTAGACCCCGGCTTTTTAACCTCTAAAGCATACTGCCTTAACTCATCTCCCAGAACATCTCTCTGAGCAAATCCTGTTTGCTTTGCAAAGTCGGTTTGTCTTCCTAAACTTTTTAAAGAAGCAGCTACACCACTGTTCTGAAAAGGCTGTACAAGATCTGCTACACTGGTAATAGTTACCTTACCTAATCTAGCCACGTTAGCACCTGTAACAAAAAGAGACATTGTTGATTGTGCAAACTCACTTTGTGCTCTACCTGAACTAGCCCCGATAAACCCAAAATAGTCATTAACCATTTCATCTATTGCTGTAAGCTGCCCGTCTCTTGCCTGTACAAGTTCTTTTCTCTGTAAAGAGTTAGCTCTTGTTAAAGCTGTAGAAAAACCTTGCATAGTTTCTTTTTTAATAGCAGCTAAAGCTTCTCCTTTTGGACCAAACTTCCTAGCAAACTCCATAATAGGAACAGTGTTATCTACATACTGCCGATACACCTGATCAATATCTTTAACTAGAAACTCTTCTATTTGCAAGCGAGCACCAAGGTCTTGAAACATTCTCGGCTTTTCAAAATGAGAAGTAAGCGGTCTTAATACAGTATTTAACTTAGATCCATCCCAAGCAGAAGTATATTTATTTGCACCTTCTCCTGAAATTATATCGTCAATCCAAGTGTCGATGTACGAATCTGCCTTCGCTATTTTAGCGGGTGTGTCTGCTTTTGCTTGTATCCGATAAGCATTTTTATAAGCTTTTCTAGCTTTATCTTCATTAGAAATAATCTTAGCAATGTCGTGGAACTGAGGAAGCACATATCCTTTAATGTTTTGCTTCATAGTAATGCCAGTAGACAACACTTCATCTGTCATTGTCTGAACTCTAGAAGAAGCTTCTCCAGCAAGTTTTTGAATAGTAGTAATCTCTACCTCAGAAAAACCTTCATCTATTAGCTTGTATTCGTCTACAAAATCTTCTGCGTATCTGTACGCAGCCTCTCTAATGCCCTTTGCATCAGGAGAAAACATGCTAACTATTCTGCCTTTTTTAACAACATCAGCCTCGTCTATCACCTTAGACCAACTAAAGTTTAGCTCTTGTAAAGCAAGATCCTTAGCTTCTTCTACAGATACACTTGCAGCTCCACGTAGATTAGCTCCTCTCTGAGCAAATAAAGTTTTACCAACTGTAGCAGCTCTACCTCCTTGGGCATTAGCTTTTGCAGCAGAAGATCCTACAAGAATGTTATCGAAAAGAGAAAGGTTATTAGCTTTAACAATTTTAGAAATCTCTGTTGTAGCCATATTGATTTCATCAGCAGAAAGCTTGTTGCTTTTCATGAAAGCTTTAGAAGCTGCTCCACCAAAAATACCAACAAGACCATACTTAATAATAGTGTCTGCTTCCATCTCATCATCAGATGCCCAGTTCATTGAGTATCCTACACCTACACCGCCTATAGCCCCTATCAGAGGTCGATAGATGGCTCTTCTTAGCATGTTGGCATTAAACTTACCTTCCTGTTTTAACGCTCCTGCTACCCCCTCAACGCCTTCAGCAAGCGTCTCAGCTTGTTTAGCCAGCATAGGCCCAGAGTTATTCAAGAAAGTAGTAGCTTGTCCATTCATTGTACCTAAGCGTTCAAACTCTGCATCAGTAAGCTTTGGTTTTTTACCAGCTTTTCTACGCTTAGTTTCGTTATTAAATACCCTTTGTATTTTAATAGAGCTACCTAGCTTTAATCCGTTTGTTTGAACCTCTTGTAAGGCATCAATACGACTAGGATTAGAAGAGTTAAAATCAGAATATAATTTATCAATAAGAGTGTCATCAGTTTTGTTAGGCGCTGGCGCAACAACAGAAGAAGTTCTTTTTAGTTCTGGAACTTTACCAGCCATAGCCGGTGTAATTTCCTCAGAAGCCTCCCCTATAGCATCAGCAATTAACTTAGGTCTTTTTGTAGCCAAAGCTGCAAATCCTCCGGGTACTACAGCACTTATAGTTGCTATGACAGGATCTACCTCCTCTCCTACCGCTAACTGAGATAAAGCATAGTCTCCTGTAGCAACAGACCCCGTGATAAGAGCGTTAGCAGCTTTAGCAGCGTTAACAGATTGACCAACTTTAGCGGCAACACCTGCATAGCCCAGCGCCCATGCGGAAGGATCTAGGAAAGTGCTTCCCATTTCACCAGCCAGTGCCCACCCAGACTCCTTTTGTTCTTTTGTTAAAGAAGAACTAGATTCTATTTCAGCCAGACGTTCCTTTTCTCTTTCTTTTAAAAGCTCTTCATCTCCTCCAGCAGCCACATAACGAACAGCGTTGCCAGCTAACCAACGAGACTTTTCAAACCCATAAGCAAGCTCTTCAACAGCTTCACCAGCCTCATCTAAAAAGGAAGGTTCTTCTTCTTTTTTTAAAACGTCATCGTAGTCACTAACAGCTTCTTCCCACGGATCAATATTATTATCAGGCATTATGACTCCTATACGGACAATAGAGCTAGGACTTGGTTCGTTGTTTCTTCACCGTAAGCAGACGTTAAAGTCTTTTTAAGGTCTGTATCTGAAACAGAATCTATATTACGAACTCCTTTAATTGCTTCAGCTATTTGACGAGCTTCTACAGGCATAGCCGCTAATGCAGAAGCAAGCTCATCTTGCTCCTCTAAACGAGCTTTAAAAGCTTTAGTATTTTTACCTACACGCGCACTGGAAATACCTTTATCTAAAGAAAGTTTCTCTGACAGAATATCTGTAATATCAGATGTAACTACAGGAGCTTCGCCTAAAGAGGCTCTTTCTTCAATAAGAGCATCTAATTTTTGCTGTCTTACTTGAGCGGCTCTGGTGTTTTTAGTAACTCTATCACCAGATATTTGGCGTTGTAGTTCAGCAATATTACTGTCTAAACTTTTAATTTTTCTTTGAGATTTTTCCTTACCCATGTCTGCAAACAAACCTTCTTTTTCATCCTTTAAAGGACGGGGGTTATCTAACAAACTTTGTATGGCTGGTATTTCACTTACAGGAGTAAAGCCCATGTCAAGAAAAAGTTTTTTCTCTGAAGAACCTAAAAGTTTTTGTATACGAGGGGGCAGGTCTTCTATACTACGAGAGCCGGTACTCATTAATTCTCTAAGCTTTGAGACAGCTTGCTCAGGATTTTTATCGTACTCTGCATCAAACAAAGAAACTACTCCACGAACTGCTGCCCCTTTTGCTGAAAGAACACCCGTACCGTCCATATCTTTAATTTGTCTGTTTAAAGCAGTTAAAGTAGGAGGAGCTAAATTAGTTATAAGAGCGTTGGGCATAGAAATCGTACTCTGTTGAGAAGAATCACTATCCGCAATCTGTTCAGGAGTAAGACCTAAAGGGTTGTTCTGCTCTTCTTGATCAGCTTTTAGTGCCTCTCTTACTTCTTTAGAAAGTGAGTTCCTAGTTATTTTACCATTTAGAATTTCTTCAGGAACGAAAGCTTCTCTAGCACCTACACCAAACCATCCTCCACTGCTAGCTGTAATAGGTTCTATGTCAGGTTTTTCTTTAGCCATTTTATTATTAATAATAAGCTGCATAAACTCATACTTTGCGTCGTTTACTCTAGACTGATTCCGTGCAGCAGATTCATCTGGATTAAAATACTGATCAGGATTAGCAGACATATCAGAAAGTAACATCCGTTCGGATTCAGTAGAAAGCTGTACTATAAAATTTGAAACAACTGCTTCTACGTTTGCTACCCTAGCTATTTCTGTAGGCTTTGAGGCTTTAGCTTGATACTCTTCATAACTTAGTGTAGGAGCTTTTCCAGTTGCTTTTGCAATCTCAAGCTCATATGCCTCTTGTCTAAGCTTGTCCATGATGTCAGCATTTTCAGCATAAGTAAAAAAAGAAATACCCGCTTCTTCATGTTGAGCAGCCGTTGAATTAAGAACAAGACCAGCAAGGCCTGAACTCATTTCATCACGTATATACTTCTGAACTTGTTCCCGTCTTGCTAATTTTGTGCCGTCTCCCGCCATCTCGTATAATTTTTTTACTTCTGTTTGCGTGTAGCCACCTTCTTTCATTAAGCCTTCAATATTTCCCGTTTTAAAATAACTAGATAAAAGAGCATCTTTCTTTCTAGCAGCATTTGCCGCTTTTAAACTTTCACCTAATGGCTTGTTGTCTTCTAATAACTTTTCGGCATAAGCATCTAAACCTTCAACAACATTTGAAGCTGTTAAATAGTTTTCTTCTAAGTCAGCAGCATTTATGTCGTACCACTCCTTAGTTTGTCCCGGTACTCCAGTAGTAAGTATTCTTTCTATAGCAGGTTTTCTTACATCGTTTTCATAGTCTTTACCTTTAAGCCAAGCTAAAGCCTTACCAAAAGCTTGCCTACCCCTACTCTTACCTATAGCTGTTTTCTTGTAAGCAGTTTCCATTTCTGCTAAACTGGGCGCAGCTTTTAAAGTCTTAATACCATCGTTAAGCTCTCCCCACTGCTTTTCCCATTCTGCTAGGGCGCTTTCACGTTCGGCTTCGCTATATATATACTCATCAATAAAAAGATTTTCGTCAGGGCCTCCTGAAATACTCTGAACAGCCTTTTTTCTTTCTTCTAAAATAGTATTAACTCCATATACCTCTGTTGACCCTTGTTTTCTTCCTGCTTTTAAAATTTCATCACGGGTTTGTTCTAACTCTGCTAATCGTTTTTTATTTAATTTAGCTCGAAAAGCGGCTTTTCTCCCGTCTTCTGTATCTCTAAAAAAGTTTTCTTCTTCTCCAAAAATTAAGTCTCCTGCAAAGTCAGAAGCACTCTGTCCAAAAGCTTGTACAGCAGGAGAAATAGCAGAACTTATTAAGCCGTACTTAAACTTGTCACGCATCATTCGGCGCTGATAGCCTTCTTCTTCTTTACGCCTTCTTTTATATTCAGCGCCTGTAGCCTGACCTAAAATAGAATAAGCTTGACCAGTTTGTGTTCTAGCCTTGTTAAGATCTGTGCTGTCAACCATTTATCTTTCTCCTAATAAAGATCTTCCCTGTGGAGGGACTACCTGCTCTAAACCCGCTGATAACTCAGACGGAAAATCTTCTTCTAACTGTGGTTTATCGATAGAGCTAAGTGCTTTATTAAGCGTAGGAAGCTTATCTTCCTCACCCTCATCATTTTCGTACTCATCAGGATCACCCATAATAGTAAAATCTACACCAGCTCTTTCAGCTAAAGCAGCAATCATGTAGGCTAAAGGCTCTGCAACTAAAAGCATCATATCAGGGTTAAATAAACCGTCTTCAAAACCCTTAAACAAGAAAACCTTAACAACCTCCATTACAGAAACATCAGAGTCTAAAGCTGTTAAAATCTTTTCATAGTTCTCTTCTTCTGTGAACATCTGAAAGTAATATTTAAGAACTTCAGGTTTCTCTGTAAACTTAGGCGCTCTTTCAAAAGGAGCAGGATTCTCTGGATCATTTGTTAATGATTGCCCCGGTATAGGTCTATTAAAAGATGTACCGACTTTAAAAAACTCTTGATCTAACTCTGTAGAAGCCATTGTATATCCTTATTATGCTGTTGCACTTACTGGTCTGTTATATTGAGCCATCAACTGTTCCCAAAAGTTAGTGCCCCCGCCATACTGCTGAAACTGAGGAGGAACAATAGAAGCAGAGGTACTGTCCACAACATACTGCTGATAGTTAGTAGGCTGATAACCAATAGAAGCAGTAAAGTCTTCAATACCAGCGCCTCTTCTAGCACCCCACATTGGACTCATATCTACTTCAGGATCTCCTTGTATTGCTCCCATAGCTGCTTGACTAAGCCCAGTCATTACTAAGTTGTCTGCCATTTTACCGGGAAGCTCTGTAACATAGTCTTTACCTTTGCTTAATAAGCTTTTAGGTGCAGGTGAATCTATGCCCACATCAGGTATGCTCATATCAGTATAACCAGCGTCAGAAGCATCAATCATGCCACTATCAATACTCCTATCCACATAGGTTTTATTTGCAAAATTCATATTAGCATCAGTAGCTTCAAACAGCCCACTGTCTAAACCTTGTTGAACGGTGTCTTTAACTGAAGAATCTACAGCATATCTTTTAGCTACACTGTCTGTGTAAGGAGAGGTGGCTCCTTTAATATCAGTATCCCAAAACTCTGTAGCTTTACTGCCTAACTTTTCCCAGCTATTTGTAAGACTTTGAGAATACTCTCCCCAAGCTTTATCCCAAGTAAGACCCTTATACTGAGACATTCCTAGCTTACCGCCAATCCACTTACCTGTTGTCTTGAAAAAACCAGTAACTGCATTAGTAACTGTATCAAAACCAGCCTTAGCCATTGAAGCAAACTCTACACCCTTACCTATTACAGTGGCTGCTGCATTTCCTACTGCCCCCATTCCTTTAAGGCCAGTAAGTAATTTACCGCCAAACTTTGCAAAGCCTTGCATCATTGGCCCTAACATTTGACCAAAAGGAATAAACATTAAAGCAATTTGACCTGCTATGCCTAGCTTTCCCATAAACTTCCCTACCTTTTTAAAAAGACCTTTAATAGGCTTAAAAATTGCCTTAAAACCTTTTTTAACACCTTTCCAAAGCTTACTAAAAAATCCCATGTATTACTCCTGTTTTATTATTACGGTACGTTTGTCAGATCAACGTATGTATCGTACTTACCATCGTTGTTAGTATCAACATTAAATCTGTTACCATTTGAATCTTCACCGATAACATACTCGTTACCATCTTTATCTAGAGCTTTACTAGAAGCTGATCCTCCTGTACTAGAGCTTTCTACTGTTTCAGAAACAGCTTCAAGCATTTCAAATAAAGCTGTTCTTTGTTTTGTAAAAGTAGCATCCGTCATAAAAGCTTCATTAGATAGTGCAGAACTAACAACCCCAACTAAACGATTTCTTTCGTTTTCGTAAGCTTGCCTATTATAATTAGCAGTATCCCTAAGCTCATTCCACATTTGAGCCTGAGCAGCGGAGTCCATGTTAAACTGGAAAGCTGCTGACTGCTGGTTAGCTGCGTTTGTAGCTGCCGTTTCAGCAGTATTAGCACCGCGTCTCCAAGTAACATTAGATTGCTCTACTGCCTGTGCATTAGCAGCATTCCATTGCTCTGCATTATAATCCATTTGCTCATTAAATTGTTCTACTTGAGCTTTAAGTTGTGAACTGAATTTATCAGCCTCTAAAGTGTTTCCTGCTTTAATTGCTTCTGCTCGGTTTTTTTCTGTAGCATTAAACTGCTCCATAGCATTAGTCTGAGAAGAATTAAACTGCTCCATTTGCTGACCTAAACTAGCTATATATTGATCAGTTTGTTGTTTTGATGTAGCATTAAATTGTTTAGAAGCATTAGTAGCTGCCGCGTCTGAAAGAAACTGTTGTTGTTTCATTTGTTGATCTAACATAACTGCTTGTTGCTCATTAGAAAGATTAGCCATATCCATAGCCAAAAAGTTTTTAGCGTTTTCAACAGACACTTTAGTACGTGCATCAGCATTAGCAAGATCCATAGAGGCTAAAGCTGTAGCATTTTGCATTACAGCTTGTTGCTTATTGTCTAAATTTTTAACAGTCATTGATTTCATGAATTGACTATCAGCTAATGCCATCTGCTGATTAGCATCAAACTGCTTCATATCTAAGTTAGCATCAATCTGAGCATTAAACATAGATGCTTGTTGCTCGTTGCTAAGATTAGTCAAACCCATCTGTTGTGCTAAGTTAGCATTAAGCTGTGCAGCACCCATTTTCTTTTCAAACTTTTGAAGCTCTGCAACATTTTCAGCAGTCATAGACTCTGAGTCAGCTCTATTAGTTTCAGACAAATTAGCTAACCTGATTTTTTCTTCCATTGAAAGATTAGCAAGGTCTGCCTGTTGAGCAAGTTGCTCGTTCTGAGACATAACAGAGGCAAATGTTTGTAAATCTGAAAGCCTTCTACTGTTTTCAGCAGTCATATTAGCTGAATCTGTAGCAGCTTTTTCAGCTAAGTTAGCTAACTCCATTTGCTGCTCGTTAGCCATATTAGCCATGTCCATCTGTTGAGCCATAGCCGCATCAGTCTTTTTAAAGTCTACTAAGACATTTAAGTTAGCTAGACGCATTTGTTGCTCTGAGGACATGTTAGCTCTATTAGTAGCATTCTTTTCAGACAGCTCTGCTAACTCACTCTTTAACCTTACATCAAGATTAGCTTTTTCCATATCTTGATTTAGTTCTGATTGTCTTATTGTACGCTGTACCTTAGCAGTGTATGTTGCAAGCTTTGATTGCTGTTCCGCAGACATGCTATCTGCATCAGCTCTATTAAGAGCTTCAAGATTTGCAAGCTCTATTTGTTGATCAGCACTAAAAGTTTGAGATATTGCTTGCTGTTTTAATTCAGCATTCTTAATACCTATAGTCAGCTTACTATTTAAATTAGCTAACTCTGTTTGTTGTTCTGCGCTTAAATTTTCAGAAGACGCTTGGTTCATGGCCTGTAAGTTAGCAAGCTGTATACGTTCAGCCCCACTAAAGTTAGCCAACTCTGTTTGCTGTCTAAACTCAGTATTCTGAGCCATGTGTTGTGCTGCTGTTTGAAGCTGTGTAAGCTTAAACCTATTAGCTTCAGTAAAGTTTGCACTGTCTGTAGCAGCTTTATCGGCTAACTCGGCTATTTCTATTTGCTGTTCATTAGACATATTAGCTAAGTCCATTTGCTGGCTTAACTGAGCATTAGTCTTTTTAAAATCTACTAAAGTATCTATTCTTTTTAAACGCATTTGCTGTTCAGAAGACATGTTAGCGCGAGAAGTAGCGTTCTTTTCTGTTAACTCAGATAACTCAATCTTTAACCTAGAGTCTAAGTTAACTTCTTCCATACGGTTATTAAGCTCAGTTTGCCGTATGGTGGTTTGAACTTTTGCATTATAAGTAGCTAGTTTAGCTTGCTGCTCACCGCTTAAACTTTCTGAATCAGCTCTGTTACGAGCTTCTAAATTAGCCAGCTCTGTTTGCTGGGATATTGAAAATGTCTGAGTAATAACTTGCTGACGCTGTTGAGCGTTTAAAGCTCCTACCTTTAACTTAGCCTCAAGATTAGCAAGCCGTGTCTGTTGAGCAACATTTAAGTTTTCAGATGATGCTTGATTTTTAGAAGATAAATCAGCTAACGCAAACTTTTCTTCGTTGCTAAAATTAGCAAGCTCTGTCTGTTGTAGTAGCTGAGTGTTTTCAGACATAAACTTAGTATAAGTCTGAAGCCTTGCCAGCTCCATTTGATTATCTGTACTAAAGTTAGCTGAGTCTGCGGCTGATCTATCAGCTAACTCAGCCATACGTATTTGCTGCTCATTAGAAAGATTTGCTAAATCCATCTGTTGTGCCATACCAGCATTAGTTTTCTTAAAGTCTACAAGCGTATTAAGACGAGTGAGTTTTTGTTGGTTTTCCGCAGTCATTGTTTCAGTAGCTGCTAAATTCTTTTCTCGTAAGTTAGAAAGCTCTACTTGAATATCAGAACTAAGATTTAACTTTTCCATTTCTTGTTGAAATTCAGCTTGTCTTACGCTACGATTTATTACAGCCTGATATTCTGTTAATTTAGACTGTTGTTCTGCGCTAAGGTTCTGACTTCCTGCTTGATTTATAGCTTGAAGATTAGCTAACTCTAGCTGCTGTGAAGCGTTTAGATTCTGTACTGCTGCTTGCTGACGTTGTGTAGACTCTTGCTGCGCTCTTTGTTGTGCCATCTGAGCAGTCATTACTCTAGATTCTTGACCCTGTTGAGCACCAGTCATTACCGCCTGTTGACGAAAAGTACCTTGCTGAACGGCCATTTCTTGAGCCATTTGAGCTGTTTGAGAAGCTGCTGTTTGAGTATTAGCAAGATTTTGCATACGAATCTGCATAATTTGCTGAGAAGATGCTAAGTTAGCTTGCTGCTGATTACTAAGGTTCTGCTGTGCTCGCTGCTGAAGGGCCTGTGCGTTGCTCTGAGCCATAGGTAAAGCACTTTGAATAATAGCATTAAACAAAGCGTCACGGCCTACGGTAGACGCTGACAAGCCTCTCTGAGCCATCTGCTGTTCTATGGCTGCTACTGCTGGTCTAGCCCACGCAGGAGTCTTACCATCTTCCATACCGGCTAAAAGGTTTTCCATTTGAACAGATACAAGAGCTTCTTGAGGCATAGCAGCAACAGCAGCATTAACCTTTGGATCTGCTCCACTATCTATTTGAGCTTCTACAGTTGCAGGGTCTTCTGAAACTGCGGCAGTAATTTCAGGAGGAAGTTCTGCAACAACTTCTGCCATATCAGCAGCAGCCATCTTTCTTTCTTGTCCTATTATAGCTTGCATTTGAGAAGCTGCTAACGTAGGTACACCATCAATATTTGCAGCGTTGCCTCTGGCTTTTTCACCTAAAATAGCTTCACGGCCTTCTAAATCAGCAGAAGGAGCATCACCTAATTCAGTAGCAATTCTTTGAGCTGCTTCACCCGTAGCTGCTTTACGCTGTCCTACTTTTTGAAAGGCTGGTAATTCTTCTAAGTTTGTAGTTTTAGCAGCAGCATCAGAAATAGGTTGAGCAGTAAAGGTTTCCCTGTCTGCTAAATCATCTGCCCGTTCTTGTTTTTGCTGTGATGCAGGTTGGGATAAAATTTGTTTTGCTTGTTGTGCTTCCCTAGCAGCAAACTGTGCTTGACCTACATCTTTTATTGTTTCTTTAGAAGCATCTGGAACAACACCAACTCCTTTATAATCAGCTTCTGCTGCTATATCTGTAGGTGCGTCTGTAATTTGACTTGCTTGTCTTTGGGCTGCTGTTCCTGTTTGTTCTTCTCTTTCTCTGGCAAGAGTAAAAGGATCTAATGCACTTGTTTGCTGTGCTTCTGCTTTAGTTCCTAGGTCTTCTGTTATAGCTTTTCTGTCTTTAACTCTAGCAGCCTGTGCATTTACGTCAGCAGAGGCCATAGTACCAACACCCTTTGAAGTAACACCTTCTCTACTTGCGGCTGGTGCAGCTCCTATGTCTGCTATACTTTCTTTTTTACCAGCAGCTACTTGTTGCATTGCATCATAATCAGATACAGCCGCTTCTTCTTTAGGAGCCATCCCTAAATTCTGTGCTTTTCTCCAAGCAAAATCACCTTTCTGAACTGCACGTTCTTTAATTGCAGGAAATCTTTTCATTACTTCATCTACAGGTATTTCTCTACCCGGAGCAATTTTCCTAAGCTCTGCAATTTCTGCTTCTGACATAACAGATAAAACTCTTTCTCTTACATCAGGATCATCAGGATTTTGTACAATGTATTCTTCTGTACTTATTATACCATCTGCATATTCTTTTCTTTTAGGTCTTTTAGCAGCAGGAATAGCCATAGCTTTTTGTTCTTCAATGGCATCTCGGGCTGGTGCTTTAGCACGTTCAGTAAGAGACGCTTGGCTCGCTTCGGCTTTTATTGAGACGTTACCGTCAGCAGCTTTTGTTTTACCTACATTTCCAACTTTAGCAGCGGTGTAAGAAGGAGACTTTTTAGGGTCGTCTATTTCAATTCGTTGACCTGTTACTTTGTCATAAGCAAATACTTTGCCGTCAGTAGGCATCACAGAAGGATATGCTTTGTTAAAAGGCTCAAGTCTGTATCCCTGCGGAACACCGTACTCGGCTGGTTTACCTTTAGATAGTGAGCCTGTAGAAGTTGACCCAGAAGTAGCGGAAACTTTATTTGCTGTAATATTAGTTGGACTATCTATTTTTTTTATTTCTTCTCCCTCTGTCATATACGTTTGATCATAGCCAATGTCAGGAGCTTGCTTTATATCAGCTTTAGGAGCTTGAAGAGACTTTCCTCTAAAATAATCTTTATTAGGATTGTCTAAATCCATGAGGTTAGAAGGCCCAGTACGCTTTGCAGTTGTACCAGTGCCACCGCCTGTTTTAAACTTTTTACGCTTCAAAGCAGTCAAGGCTTTATTTTTATTGCTCATAATATCTACTCTTCATTTTTTTTAAAAAGTTTCTGGACAGTCTTTGTTTCTAAGATCCTAATACAAGTCCAAATAATCGTTGCTAAAGCAGCTAAGGGCGGTAGCCAACCAGCTAACGTACCTACTGTGCCACCAACAGCTATTGCATCTATCACTGCTTTAGTCTCCTCTTGCATTATTTTTTAGCCTTGCCAATTACCAATGCAAACATCTCTAAAAACTTATATAGTTTACCTATCATTTTATCATCCTTTGGTGTAGGAGTCAAAGCCGTAATGGCGCTACAAGCTGTTACAATGGCTGTTAAAGCATTAATATAATCTAGTGCGTTAGTCATTTTTGTTTCTCCTTAAAGCAAGCACGATCTACCACGGAGTTCCTGTCGCGTTATCCGGTTCTTTTTGCAACTGAA
>OBMK010001363.1_pt1 | contig 20866 bp, 17 predicted proteins | sample 1539081 | NCBI WGS metagenome assembly OBMK01 (sample SAMEA3355528, study PRJEB22509) | marine metagenome | biome: marine; feature: river plume; material: water | place: USA | collected 2010-08-07 | depth 0.5 m | reverse complement strand
CACCAGTTATAATTTATCTTATCACCAACAGATCATGAGTATCCTGTTTTCCAAAATAAATTGCCCAAGCCAGAGTAAAGCGCACTCTCCTTGTCTTGCACAATGAAAAGCCACGTCTCCATCCTATGCGCGGGCTATATTTAACAAAAAACCGATGTCAGCCAATTCAACGCCATAAATTGAAAGACCTCGCAAGACCTAGATTATATCAAGCTAGCTGTTGAGATGGGCCAGAACAGCAGCCCGTACCGATTGGTCACCGCGCGCGCGCCCTGCATCAATAACTGCTTTCACCGCGGTTAAATCAGTACGTAACAAAAGATGTTTGACTGGTCCGATCGAGGCCGCGCGCATGGACAGATTGCGCAATCCAATAGCAGCCAAACAAACTGCCTCAACGGGGCGGCCCGCATCCTCACCACAAAAAGACAAGGGAGTGTCTGTCGCTTCGCATCGTTTGACGATATTTTCCAAGAACGTCAGGAAGCTGACGTTTAAGGTATCATAGCGTCGGCGCACCCGTTCGTTTTCACGATCTGCCGCGAAAAAAAACTGTTTGAGATCATTGCCGCCAATCGATAGGAAATCGACCTCCTCAAAGAAACGGTCAGGGGCGTAAGCCAGCGATGGGGTCTCTAACATGGCGCCAATTTCCAAGCGCTCGGGCAGAGGGTGGCCCAGACGGATTTCGCGTTCAACGGCTTTGTCAACTTCGGCTTTTGCGGCAGTAAACTCGTCTTTTTGCGCGACAAAAGGAAACATGACGCTTAGGTTACGCCCATTGGCAGCCCGCAGTAAGGCCTGTAGTTGCATGCGCAAAACACCGGGCTTATCCAACCCCACGCGTATCGCGCGCCAACCCAAAGCAGGGTTAGGCTCATCGTTCGGCTTCATATATTGCAAGACTTTGTCCGACCCGATATCCAGCGTGCGAAACACAACGCGCTTGCCCTTTGCTGCGTTAAGGATCCCACCGTAAAGTGTCGAAAGTTCCTGACGTTTTGGCATCTTGTTGCGAATTAAAAATTGCAATTCTGTGCGGAACAATCCTACACCTTCGGCGCCAGAACTTTGCAAAGATGGCAGATCTGCCATCAATCCTGCATTCATGTTTAATTGCAGCGTCTTCCCACATCGCGTCATGGACGGCAAATCACGGATTGAATTATAACGTTCCTGAGCTTTGACCTGCATCGCAATCTTATCGCGAAATGCAGTCACCACAGTTTCATCGGGGCGCAAATGCACGATGCCCTGATCACCATCGACAATGATATGATCCCCGGTCAGTGCTTCTGTGGTAATGCGCTCTGCGTGTATAACCAAAGGAATGGCCAGCGCGCGGGCAACAATAGCAGCATGGGATCCGACCGAGCCCTCTTCTAAGATCAGAGCTTTGAGGCTGCGCCCGTATTCCAACAATTCACCGGGGCCTATATTGCGGGCAATCAGCACAGGGCTTTCGGGCATCGTGCTGCCTGTGTCGCTGCCTTGGCCGGTAAGAATCCGCAAAAGCTGGTTGGACAAATCATCAAGATCATGCAGGCGTTCGCGCAGATAGGTATCAGGCACATTGGACAGGCGGGTGTGAGCATTGGATTGTTCTTTTTCCACTGACGCCTCAGCGGACAGGCCCCGCGCAATATCTTCTTGCATGCGCTGCATCCAGCTTTTGGAATGCGCAAACATCCTATAAGCTTCCAGCACATCCATCTGGTCCTTATCGCCTGTAACCGCACCCGCCAGCAATTGATCCACGTTCAGCCGCAGAGTTTTAACCGCTTCGGTCAACCGCTCCAGTTCGCGTTGAGGGTCATCGGCAATCGGATTGCTGACCACAACCCGCGGCTCATGTAGCCAGACGTACCCTTCCGCCACACCTTCCTGACCGGTTGTTCCACGAAAAAGTACAGGATTTTGATGCCGCGCAGACAGCGCCGCACCCTCGCCCACAAAGGCCCCCAATTCGGTCATCTCGGCCAGAACCATCGCCACCACTTCCAACGCATAGATTGCATCTGCACTGAACTCGCGCGCATCCTTGGATTGGATCACCAATACGCCAAGCATTTCGCCAATGCGCTGGATCGGCACCCCAAGAAAAGAGGAAAATACCTCTTCTCCAGTTTCAGGCATAAAGCGAAAGCCGCGTTCGGTCGGGGCGTTGGCGGTATTCACCACCAGATTGCTCCGCGCCACGCGTCCGACCAAGCCTTCACCCAGACGCATACGGGTTTTATGAACCGCTTCTGGATTAAGGCCCTGAGTGGCGCAGAGTTCCAGTGTTTCCTCGTCGCGGAATAGATAGATGGAACAGACTTCTGTCTCCATAGAGCTTGCTGTCAAACTGGTGATTTTATCAAGGCGGGTTTGACCCGCACTATCCTCGGCCATGGCATCGCGCAAACTACCCAGTAGTCGCCGACTTTCTGATTCGGTACTCTTCACCATTTTGTAGCTTTCGCACCTATCCTGTTGGTTTTGGCAGAGTGCACCGCAACCCAGACCGTAGCTTAGCGGATCACCCTAATTTTTCCAATTCGAAAGCATCGTGAAGTGCTTGCACCGCCAGTTCTACATACTTTCGATCGATCAGAACAGATATTTTTATCTCTGAGGTTGAAATGACCTTTATATTTACACCCTCAGAGCAGAGTACTTTGAACATTTTAGCAGCCACACCGGATTGGCTGCGCATACCAATCCCGACAACGGAAATCTTTGCGACACCATCATCTGTCACCAGATCATGAAAATTAATATCGCCCACCTCTTTGGCCGCATGCATGGCTTTTTCAGCCCGCAGCACTTGATCCGTTGGCAGTGAGAACGTCATATCGGTTCGACCATCTTCCGAGATGTTCTGCACGATCATATCCACGTTCACGCCCGCCTCGGACAGCGGCACAAAGATGGCAGCGGCGATACCTGGACGGTCAGCCACGGATATCAACGTCATTTTTGCTTCATCGCGAGAATAGGCAACGCCTGAGACCACATTGGATTCCATAATTTCCTCCTCATCACAGACATAGGTGCCTGCCGTATCGCTTGGTTCTTCAAAACTCGACAAGACCCGCAGCTTAACCTTATGCCGCATCGCCATTTCGACCGAGCGGGTCTGCAGCACCTTTGCTCCGAGACTGGCCAATTCAAGCATCTCTTCGAAAGCGATCTTGTCCAGTTTGCGGGCTTTGTCACTAATCCTCGGATCGGTGGTGTAGATCCCATCGACATCAGTATAAATATCACAACGCTCGGCGTTGAATGCCGCAGCAAAGCCGACCGCCGTTGTGTCAGAACCACCCCGCCCCAAAGTGGTAATTCGGCCCTCATCGCTGATGCCTTGAAACCCGGCCACCACCGCGACCTGCATGCCTTCAGCAAATTTTGCGTTTATATTATCAGTGCCAATATTTTCGATCCGTGCCGCCGAATGGTTCGCCGTCGTTTGCAAAGGCACTTGCCAACCATGCCAGCTGCGCGCCGGGATGTCCATTTCCTGCAACCTAAGCGCCATTAACCCGGCAGTGACGGTTTCACCTGATGCAAGCACAGCATCATACTCCCGGGCATCAAACAAAGGCGAGGTCTCATTGACCCAACCGACAAGTTCGTTGGTTTTACCGGACATTGCAGAGACTATAACGATCACGTCATATCCTTTCGCAACCTCCACGCCGACGCGTTTGGCGGCGCGCGCAATCCGGTCAAGATTTGCAACGGAGGTCCCGCCAAATTTCATTACGAGTACAGGCATCAAAACTCTCATCCACTATGTCTCAGCACGGTTTAGAGGGTTGATATGGTGAGGGCAAGAGGCGGGGTAAGGCCGTCAATTCAGGGGAGTTGCCCCTAAAATCACAATATGATCAACGCTCACCTCTTCCAAAAGTCAGCCCAGAGGCAAAGAACTGCTCAATTGGCCTTGCGTGTCGGAGCAAAGGGCAAAGGCGCGACGGGGATTCCCTCATCGATCAATGCACGGGCCTGCTCTGGCTGAGCTTCGCCATAAATCGCCCGCTCGGGCGACGTACCGTCATGCATAGCGCGGGCTTCATCGGCAAAATTGCCCCCAACGTACTGCGCATTTGTCTCGACATGTTTCCGCAGCGCCATAAGCGCTTTTTCTGCATCTGTTTCAGGGGTCTTTAACGACGGAGTGACGTCAGTTTTTTTGTTACCACGCGGTCCTACTCGTGGGGACATGATACTTTTTTCGATCTGGGATGACCCACAGACCGGGCAGGTTACCATCTTTGCCAATTGCAACTTGTCAAAAGCCGAAGCCGATTGAAACCAGCTGTCGAACTTGTGGTCTGCATTACATTTCAGTGCGTATTGGATCATTTTAACCGTCTAGCCTCGCTATGCCACGATGTAGGTAAAATAGCGACAGGATCAAGCATAAAACCAATAATCAGGGCAAATCCACTGGCCTTTAAAAATCGCACAAGCGCGTGTCAAAGCTTGATGCGTGCAAGCGATAAGCCATTTTTCTGGTCAAACCCATGTATGTTCACGCCCCACTGACATATATCATTACCCGTTCGTCTGACACAAAAAACTTTGGAAAACCTGAACCGTTTCATCATTATTATCCGCGAAGCCAGAGTTTTCCAAACCGCAAACACTGCACCCAAATATATCATCGGGTTTAAGTTCATGATATCTATTGGCGCAGCTAGCGTCGTGGGCTGTGGGGTTCACCCAAACCAAAGTCCGGGTCCTCGTTTGCAATCTGCGCAGAGCGACCTCTTGCCTATCATTTTGTCCTGACCGATACTGTCCCGTAATGTTTATCCGGCTTTGCATCTGTGTTTACTTGGCTTTTTCAGCGCTGCCTGCTGTCGCAGAGCGGCCCATTACGGTTTTCGCAGCTGCATCTCTGTCCACCGTGTTGAGCGATGTTATCACAGCATGGAAAGGTGCCGTATCTGTCTCTTACGGCGGATCCGGCCTTTTGGCCCGTCAAGTAGCCCTTGGCGCTCCGGCTGATCTTGTGCTTTTGGCCAATCCAAATTGGATGGATTGGCTGGTTCAGAACGATGCAGTGTTCCCCGACACCCGACAGGATCTTCTGGCCAACCGCCTGGTGTTGATTGGTCCCGCAGGCGCAGAGAAAATATCCGATCCGAGCCTTGATAAAATTCTCGACATACTGGGCAGCGGACGTCTGGCCATCGGGCAGACCGATAGCGTACCAGCGGGCCAATATGCCCGTGCCTATTTGCAAAATACTGGTCTGTGGACCGGCGTCGAACACGCCCTGGCCGAGGCCGAAAATGTGCGCATCGCCCTGAGTTATGTGGCGCGGAGAGAGGCCCCTTTAGGCATTGTCTATGCCACCGACGCAAAGGCGGAACCGCAGGTCAAAGCCATCTTCGACATTCCGCCGGACAGCCACCCAGCGATCCGATATCCTGTGGCTTTGACGATGACGGCACAAGCTCCGGCAAAAAAATTTCTAACCTTTTTGCTGTCTGCGGAGGCTAGTGCCATTTTTGACGCGCATGGGTTTACTCCCCTAAAGGCAAGGGAATGATGTTTTCAGCGGCAGAATGGGCCGCCCTCGCGCTGTCACTTAAAGTCTCACTCTGTGCCAGCCTCTTCAGCCTGCCTTTTGCGATTGCGTTAGCATGGGTTTTGGCCCGAACCCATTTTTGGGGTAAATCTATCGTATCAGCACTGGTGCATTTGCCGCTGGTGCTGCCGCCGGTTGTCACTGGGTATGGGCTATTGTTGGTATTTGGACGCCAAGGCGTTATTGGCGGTTTTCTTGAAACTCATTTTGGTCTTATCCTGGCTTTTCGCTGGACAGGCGCAGCCTTGGCAGCCGCAATCATGGGGTTTCCGCTTATGGTGCGGGTGATCCAACTGGCGATTGAAGCACTCGACCCAAAATTGGAAGAGGCGGCAAAAACACTGGGCGCGGGATGGGGCGCACGGTTTGTACTTATTGTTCTGCCACTGATCGCACCTGGCATTCTGGCCGGTGGTATTCTGGGCTTTGCCAAGGCGATGGGCGAGTTCGGTGCCACCATCACATTTGTGGCCAATATCCCCGGTCAGACCCAAACCCTGCCCTCTGCGATCTATGCGTTTTTACAAGTGCCCGGCGGCGAGGCTTCGGCGCTGCGCTTGGTGACACTGTCGGTTATCGTGGCGCTCGGCGCCGTGTTTATATCCGACTGGTTGGGCCGCCAAGTGGCCAACAGGATACGCGAAAAATGACCTTGGAGTTGTCCCTTTCGCATCAGTTTGAGACGTTTTCACTGCAGGTGGATATTCAAGCAAGTCCGGGAATCACAGCGCTTTTTGGGCGCTCCGGCGCTGGAAAAACCACCGTGGCACAAGCTGTTTCCGGCCTGTTGACACCACAACAAGGCCGTATCACGCTTGCGGGATCGGTGCTTTTTGACCGCAACCTTGGGATCAATATTGCACCGAACAAGCGACGAATTGGCTATGTTTTTCAAGATGGGCGGCTGTTTCCACATATGTCAGTTGCTGGAAATCTACGCTTTGGAAAGCAGTTCGCCACAAACCCCTTGGACCCAAAAAATGAGCAGCGCATCATCGACATGCTCGGTCTTGGTCACATGCTCGCGCGACGCCCCGGAACGCTTTCGGGCGGCGAAAAACAACGGGTCGCCATTGGGCGTGCCCTTTTGTCTGACCCACGCATGTTGATTATGGATGAACCTCTGGCGGCTTTGGACACGGGGCGCAAAGCGGAAATCCTGCCTTATCTGGAACGCTTAAGGGATGAGGCTGCGCTGCCAATTCTCTATATCAGCCATGCCATGGACGAAATTGCCCGGCTCGCCGACACGCTGGTGTTGCTCCAGGCGGGGCGCGTCATGCGTGCCGGACCGGCCGTTGACATTCTGGCAGATCCGGCAGCAGTGCCTTTTATCGGCGTCCGTCACGCCGGGGCGGTGCTCATGGCCACAGTGATGGCGCATCACACCGATGGATTGTGCCAACTGTCGGTCAGCGGTGGAATGCTGCATCTGCCGGGGGTCACAGCCCCCGTTGGTGAACAACTGCGGTTGCGGGTGCTGGCACAGGATATTATTTTGGCCACTGCGCGGCCACAACATCTCTCCGCGCTCAATATTCTGCCCGCAGTGATCACATCTTTGCGGTTTGGCGACGGACCGGGCGTCGCAGTGGGGCTGCGCGTCGGCCAAGAACAGTTGCTGGCAAGGATCACCAAGCGCTCGGCCAATGAACTTGACCTCAGCGAAGGACGGCAATGTTTTGCCATCTTAAAAGCAACAACTGTCTCGCGCGACAGTATCGGGCAATAGACGTGGCGCGACCAGTGATCCAAGGCAATTTCATAAGAACTGTTTTTTACGCAGGATTTTACAAAGTCTTTTAGGCTGCGGCATCGCGTATTTTGCTGCAAATGGCTGGACTCGCGCCACGTCTAATAGCACCGATTTCGCAATACGATATTTTGCGGTTTAAAATTGATATATCTCGCACCATCTTAATCTTTTCCTGACCCAGAAAACCGATGCCTTGTTGTTTTCATATCTTTAATACTTTTCCACAGCGGCTTGAGCCCATTGCCGAATGGGCATCTGACGATCACTTTTCCAATTATGTTTCCGAGTTACAAACCGGATATAAAGAGGGTGACTTTTTCAATAACGCGTTGGGAGGAGGCTTTGACAAAAATGAGTCTGCAGCCATCGGGGCTTTCAGTGGTCTAGCTTCCGGTTTAACCTCTGCGTTGGGATCTACCAATACGGTTAACAACGCCGGTAAGGAAACAGTCAACCGCTGCATGAGAACCAGAGGATATAAGGTTTATTAATAAAACAGTTGTGCCAGATTAACACGCACCTAAAAGCGTTAGAAGGCTTGTTAAAAAAGAAAAGGGTGCGGACGATGCGCCCTTTTTGCCTGTTCTAAAATATCAAGTTTTGCCTGAAGTAAAATACAGTTTTGATAACGTCGATGATCCCTTTGGGATACGCACAGGACAGCATGCGACATCTTAAAGTCACTTCTGTCATTGGAACAATACCAATGATGTCAAAGGCACAGGTCCCTTCGTCCGCCGCAACAGCGCCGGCTAAGCGAATTACATGCGGCTATACGGCTGTCATGCGCGCATCATTTGGCATCTTAAAGCCAGATGACGCTTGGGGTGGCTCTTGGCTCAACGCCTTAGGCTTGTGTCCGCCGGTGGCCCAGTCAAGCAGTTCAGCGGTATGCACAACTGGCACACCGGTCGCTGACCCGATCTGCATCATGCAGCCAAGATTACCCGCTGATATGATGTCGGGTTGCGTCGCCTCCAGCATGGCGACCTTGCCCATCTTTAGCGCTCCCGAAATTTCCGGCTGCATCAGATTATAGGTGCCCGCAGACCCACAGCATAAATGACTATCCTTGGGCTCAATCACCTGAAACCCGGCTTGTTTAAGCAATGTCTTGGGGTGGGTTTTGATCTGCTGGCCATGCTGCAGCGAGCAGGCGGCATGATAGGCCACACGCAGGGGCTCTGCGTGTGTGGCCTCGCCCAGCCCCAGATCAATCATCACTTCGGAAATGTCCTGCGCAAGCCCAGCAACCCGTTCCGCCTGCTGGGCCAGATCAGTACCATCAAACATATGACCGTAATCCTTGACAGTGGTCCCACAGCCACTGGTATTTATAACAATACTATCAAGGCCTTTATCTTCAATTTCCCGCATCCAAGCGCGGATATTCTTACTGGCAGATGCATGGCTTTCAGACGTCTTACCCATATGGTGGGTCAGTGCGCCACAGCAACCCGCGCCCTCCGCAATCACAACATCGCATCCATGTCTTGTGAGCAGGCGAATGGTTGCATCGTTAATATCCGTGTTCAGAGCCCGTTGTGCACAGCCCGTCATCAGCGCGACGCGTTTACGCCGGACACCCTCTGCCGGAAATACTTGCGGATCGTCGTTTCGGCTGACCGGAGGAATTTGCTTCGGCGTGATCTCAAGCATGGCGCGCAGCCGCGCATCTGGCAGCATTTTTCGAAACGGATAGCCGATTTTAGCGCCCAAAAGCGCCAGCCGGAACCGCATGGGATAGGGCAAAATTTTAGACAAGATCCACCGCAGCAAGCGATCATCCCAACGGCGCCGGTAGTTCTGCTCGATATATTCGCGGGCGTGATCGACCAAATGCATATAATGCACACCGGACGGGCACGTCGTCATACAGGCAAGACACGACAGGCAACGGTCGATATGCTTGACCGTATGCGCATCCGGTTTGCGAGCTTTTTCCAGCATATCCTTCATAAGGTAAATACGACCACGAGGGCTGTCCAACTCATCCCCTAGCACCTGAAAGGTCGGACAGGTGGCAGTACAAAATCCACAGTGTACGCAGGATCGCAAAATCTTATTTGCGCGTTTGGTATGGCTGTCTTCCAGCTGTTCTGCGGTAAAATTTGTCTGCATATCGCTCTCCGGATCAGCCCGCCATAAGGCCGGGGTTCAGTATACCTTTTGGGTCAAATTGCGCGCGCAAACCCTCAGAAATCTGGGCCAATCGCGGGTGTTGGGGATGAAACACGGGCACAGAACACCGCAAATCTGTGGTGCCACGAACAAGCGTTGCATGCCCGTTACCTGCTGGGACCAAATCGCGGACCACCCTGGCTTGATCTGGCTCAGATGACGGGACCGCCAGCCAAATAAGACCGCCCGCCTGATCCAGCACGGCACGGGCGTTCAAATGAGCACGCGCCGCAGCAATAAAGGCAGGCGCAGCCGTCGGCCTAAGCGCCACTTTCCAAATGGTATCTTCGGTTTGTGCAAAGGCATGTATATCCCGAATTCCTGCCCAGAGATTGCGATGTGCGTCGCCCTCAAGAACCGAAGGGTTTTGATCCTGAAACAGATTTTGAAGCGCGCCAAGACGATAGCTCACCTGCGTCTCAAGACCCTCAACACGCAGCATAGCCGCACCGTTTTGCCAAGCCGCGCCATTCACCTCGAACGGGGTCGATACAGCTTTGCAAAAAATACCAACCGCTTCGGCTTCGGCCACCCCCTCAAATTGCAGGGTCGCGCTGCGTTCTGGGCGCGGCAGAACTTTAAGCGCGACTTGGGTTAACACGCCAAGCGTACCAAAGGACCCGCACACTAATTTGGTCAAATCCAGGCCGGTAACGTTCTTCATCACGCGGCCACCATTTTTGATCACGCGACCTTGACCATCAACAAAGCGCACACCAAGCAAAAAGTCGCGGCATGCCCCGCTAATAAAACGTCGTGGACCCGAGACGTTACACGCCACCACGCCACCGATTGTTGGTGTCCCCTGGGTCCCCATCAAAGCGCGATGATCCATCGGCTCAAAAGCCAACATCTGGTTCTCGGCGTCCAGCGCGGCCTCAATCTGGACAATTGGGGTGCCGGCTTTCGCCTCAAGCGTAAGCGCCCCAGGCTCATAGCGGGTGATGCCTGCGACACCAGAGACGTCGAGACACTCATATCCAGATCTGAGACTGCCAATACGGCCGCGGGTGCCCCCCGCGATGATCTGCACGGCTGTGTTTTGCGAATTTGCGGCGCGCACAGCCTCTGTGACCGCCGTTTCGGTAGTTGGCGCGGCAAAGGCTGTCATGTCATTTTCCTTTTGCAGGCCCAGTGTCTGGGGCATTTGATCTGGGTTGCTTTCATTGTTTCTCAGCTGCGGCCGGCGCGCCTTTGCGCACTCACCTGCAGCGGAAACACCTTACTGGGGTTTAGCAGCCACGTCGGATCGAACACATCTTTCACTTGCATCTGACCTTCCAGATCGTCTGCATTGAACTGATACGTCATCAAATCACGTTTTTCCACGCCAACACCATGTTCGCCGGTCAGGCATCCGCCAACATCCACGCAGGTCCGCAAAATATCAAAGCCAAAAGCCTCTGCCTTTTCCTGTTCACCGGGTTCATTGGCATCAAACAAGATCAACGGGTGCATGTTTCCGTCTCCGGCATGAAACACATTCGCCACATCCAAACCGTGCTGTTTACTTAATTCGCCAATCCGTCTGAGTGTGTAGGGCAATTCTGAGACCGGCACCGTGCCATCAAGACACATATAGTCATTGATCTGCCCCATCGCGCCAAACGCCGATTTGCGGCCTTTCCAAATCAGCGCGCTTTGTTCGGCACTTTCGCTGACCCGCACTTCAACAGGGTTCAGCGCCCGCGCAATTTTTGTGATTCTGCTCAGCTGATCCGCGATCTCGGCCTCAGACCCTTCAACTTCCACAATCAGCAGCGCTTCGCAGAGCGGGTACCCAGCTTTGGCAAATTTCTCAACCACGCGAATACACGGACGGTCCATATATTCGATAGCAACGGGCAAAACCCCTGATTTGATAATATTACCAACACATTCCCCTGCGGCTTCGGCGCTGTCAAAGCCGATTAAAACTGGCCGCGCACCCTCGGGTTTCGGCAATATACGCAGGGTCGCCTCGGTCACGATACCGAGCTGGCCTTCAGACCCACAAATCAAACCCAATAGGTCAAGACCTGGTGCATCCATTGCCCCGCCGCCAATTTCAACGATTTCACCATCCGACATGACCATTTTTACACCCAACAGGTTGTTTGTGGTCACACCGTATTTCAAACAATGCGCTCCGCCTGAATTCATCGCGATGTTACCAGCAATGGCGCAAGCCAACTGCGAAGAAGGGTCAGGCGCATAAAAATAACCGTCATCCTCAACCATTCCAGTGACGCTCAGGTTGGTAACACCGGTTTGTACGCGAATGATGCGGTTGTCATAGTCCACTTCAAGCACATCCTTCAGTCGGGCCGTCCCGAGGATTACGCAATCAGCCGTTGGCAAAGCCCCCCCCGCCAGAGACGTGCCCGCCCCGCGCGGAACCACAGTGACATTCATCTCATGGCACACCCGCATTGCGGCAGCGCATTCTTGGGATGTTCTGGGCAGAACGGCGACCATAGGTGGACAGCGATACGCCGTCAGGCCATCACACTCATAGGCCCGGGTTTCGTGCTCATCAAAGATCACACTGTCAGAGGGCAGCACCTTGCACAATGCGTCAACGATGAGCGCCTTGCGGTCTATAACCGATCGGTCCGGCTTTGGCATTTCGATCGTGGACACTGCGGTTTTCCTTTCTGGCGTCTCAAAGTGGTGTTGGGGTGTTTATTAGCCCATACGATTATCAGCAGTTTTGGCAATGAAATCGACAATTCTGGTAAATCACAGGCCCAAATGCATCCCAGTTTTCACCATGATTTCGGGCCATGACTTTGCAGCACCAAGCATGATTTTCCATCCAACCAGCACAGAATAGAGCGATTTTACCCTGCTTTAGATCAAATAGTTTTCGTATTTCAAACGCCGCCAAACTGACAGCGCCTGCAAACACTGACGCGCGATTTCTCAGTCTGTGACGAGGGGACGTCACCGGGGGTCGATCTGGAATATGCGCCGATCCCAACGGGATAACTATGGTATGATCTGGCAATGCTAAACACCTTTATGTCAATTTTGGTAATACTATATTACCAATTTAAAGGATAGGCATTTTTTTAATTATTTTGATAATTTGCACGTGAAATTTAATAAATAACTGTTTTTATTGTATTTTACGTCAATACAGGATATCAAACATAAAATAATCAATCATGTAAGGGAACTCGTCAAAGGACAGCCTAGTCGGACCCAATAAACAACCAACGTGGCATATAATACTTCTTTTTCAACGACACCTATGGGCACATAGACAGTTGAATGAGCAACGCTGTTCGCAAAAAAAGTGATATCAACGCCAGATAGTTTAACGCGTCTTACAATTTTTTTAGCCCAGAACATCGGTGGCGACAGTCAGGCAGCATTTGAGAATATTGAAAACATACAACGTCAAAACGGGTTTATTTGCCAGCCACACAACAACCCAAGCCCTGAGCCCTGAGCCCTGAGCCCTGTGTGAAAAACTATTTTGTCTCAGGACCCGAAGCTTTAGAGCCAATATGGCGTTGCATAAAATTTCAACGGCGTACAGACATAGCCTATGATGCGTACGCGCCAATAGATAGTAGGGTGAAGCTCAAAATCACTTGGCTCCATCTGCCTTAAGGTTCTCAAAGGCCTAGAACCCACTGGCGCGGCTTGTCCAGCCCCTGAGTGCTGGAAAACCCTTACCCGCATCTATTAATTAGATGCACCTTGCCCCTGCAAAGCCCTCAGGCCAATTAGTAAATGCAGCATACGCATCAGCCATACCCTCAAGATTGACCCGGCGTGTTAACCACCGCTGCACACCTCCGGAACGCGGCAATATCGGCCGATCCCGTCAGAAAAAAGGCTAGTGCCATCTGCCCACACCAGTCATCGATCATGGCAGCCAAACGCTCTGGTTCAAGTATCCCGGACTGGGTCCCGGATAACGCTTTAAGCATCGGTCCCGCCAAAGACACCATCGAGGCCCCGGCCCAAAGCGCTTTAGCCGCATCAAGCCCATGGCGCACACCACCAGAGGCTATGAGGCTCTTATCTGGACAGACTTGCGCGGCTTGTAAAAGGCACTCCAATGTCGGAATTCCCCAGTCAAGAAACGGCTCAAAAGCCGCAACAGATCCATCGGGACGCCGCGCGGCCTCGATACGCGCCCAATTGGTGCCGCCCAGACCGGCCACATCCACCGAACTGACCCCGACATCAAATAGGCGGACGACTAAAGGGGCCTGAATACCTGCGCCGACTTCTTTGACGATAACCGGTACCGGAAGTATCTTTACAGCGGCCTCAATCGCCGCCAGAACCCCGCGCCAATCGGTTTCCCCTTCAGGCTGCACTGCCTCCTGTAATGGATTAACATGCACCGCCAGTGCATCTGCTTGCAGATCGTCTACCGCTGCTTGGGCCAGCTCCAAGCCTTTCTCCGAAGCCAGCTGCACCCCACCTAAATTGCCGATTAGAGGAATATCTGGCGCACGCCGGCGCATATGCCGCAGCGATTGACCGTTTTGCAAACCCGCCCGTTGCGACCCCACGGCAAGCGCAATTTTCCTCGCTTGTGCGACCTCGGCGAGTGCCGCATTGATCGCATCCGCCCGCGGCGTACCGCCAGTCATTGCCCCAATAAACATCGGGGCCGACAGCGCATAGCCCAGAAAATCAGTGGTGATGTCAACCTGCGACAATGCGATTTCTGGCAGGGCACAATGGGTCAGCTGTAACCGATCAAAACTATTTGCAATAGCGGCTTGCGCCAAAGGCGCCATCGCCAGATCCAAATGCGCATCCTTGCGGTGATGCGCCGGTATCTCTTTTTTTTGATCGTTTTTCATATTATTCCAGTATCGGCTTTGCTTTTATGATCATCCGGTTCACGGCGAAACAAACCGTCAACCAGAATCATATGTGGCACTGTCAGCGCCGCCAGTCCAATAAAAACAACGCGCAGGATTGCCTCATCCAGCGCTTCAGCCGCAGGCATCAACCATAAAGCCAGAGCCCCGGCAGCCCAAGTTACAAGGCTAAAGGCAAAGGCCAGTTGTAACATAGAACGTCCCCCTTCCACGCCGGTACGCAACTCGCGCCAGATATGCGCCATATGGCGCATGGAATGCACTGCACAAAAATAAAGCGCAAACCCCGCCAAGGGTGGCAAAACGTAATAAGCTGCCCCCAGAGCTGCAAGCTCGCCCAGTCTCGGGCGCAACACCGGACTCTGGAAGGCCAGCACAGCATAGCACGCCACGATCACCGCCAACCCATAAGCTGCCCCGGACAATACCATCCACAGCACCGTCGTATCGTCGACCAAAAGATGCGCAAAAATCGGGTCAACCTCGGCGCGGTGAAACAGACTGATTGCGATCACCACAAGCCCCCCATGCGCCAGCGTCTGTATGGACCTTTGCACCCACCCGCCCGGTTGGCTATCGCCAAGACCAAAATGCACCATACTGATCAAAAGAAACAACAAAAGGGCAACGGTCGGAAACACCATCCAAAACACCACCACACATGCCGCAATGACGATGTAGGCAACGATGAACCGAAACATCGACCGCAGTGTTTTGCCGTACCCCAGCGCCAGCGCGACCGCACCGTCGAAAGCACCATGCGGCAGACCAATGATCACAATCGCGGCCAGTGCAACCATTGACATTGGATCCAGCCCCAACGCTCCAAAAGTGTCAAAGGCCTCTGGGGTATCAGTCATGGCGGGCCGACCTTGGCACCGGCCTCCGGGCGCAACAGCGCCTGCAGAAACGGCCAGGGCGGCATCGCCGAGACCACCTTTGCCCGCAGCGCCATTGTCGCCTCGCCACTGAGAAACAGCGCAAATTCATCGCCGGTCAACCGGGCCGCCAATGCAGTGAAAATTTGCGGTGCATGCTGGGGCTGATGGCGCAGTACCGACAGAAAAATACGGTCCATCCAAAGATCAATCGGCCTGTGCGGAGTGACAAAGCCCAAGGCGTTGCCTGCCGATACCCGTGCGATACCTGTGGCAATCTGTTTTTGAATAAAACTAAACGCATAGCCGCTCGAGGGGCGGATCGCGCCGCCATTGCCGCCAATGCCCGATAGCGCTGGATCGTGGCGCGCCATCAGACCAAGCGGGATCGCCCCCTTTTCACGCCGTATCACCTCAAAATCCGACACATTGGCGCAATCGTTCAGCCAGCTAGTGATCGCCGTCTCATAAAACGTATCGGGGACCAGCGCGGGCGAGAACAACGTAGACTCCACCAGTGCCTCGCGATCGGAAAACGGCAGGCAATAGATGAAATGCATACCGCATGTCTGATCACACCGGAAATCCATCAAAATCGCCGTGCTGTCGTCAAAACTGCCCGCAGCGGCGCGCACCTCCCAGCCAATGAAATGCTGCAACATCATATCCGGGTGGCGCTTTGGTGGTCGACTGTCGAAAATATGGCGCTGTTTAACATCGTCAAGGGACGAGCGATCTTCGGCGAAGGTAACACCGTGCTGTGTGGCGCGCGCCATGCAATGAGCCATCCAATGCTGGCGCGTCACCGCATGATAGGGGTATTCTGCTGCCTGCATTACCACTGCGGTCTCGGCATTTCTGATCGTCCATCTGGACCAGGTCTTGCGAACCAAAGGCAGGACATCCTGCAACCAAGGCATCTGCCAGAAACCCCAGATATGATCTTGCGTAGACCCTGTACCTGCTGGCGCGATCACACTGAGCGCATAATCTGACAGCCGGTCGGCTTGTGCAGCCAGCGAAAGCGCCGCACAGCCATCTCCCAGCACCGCAACCGGGGTAGGTAGCGAATGGGCCAGCGGCGTGTCATCCGACATGGGGCAACCCCGTTAAAGCAGCGTGCAGACGGGCATCGTGGGCTTTATAAGCGCGCGCACGATCGGGCAGACTGGTCAAAGCCCGTATTGAACAGGCCAGTTTTACAGGCTTACTGGTGACCTCTCTACCGGCATACCAGCGGCAGCCTTTGGCCGCCAGTTGTATGCCAATTTGACGGTAGACCCGGGCCGCCACGGAAATCGCCAGATGCGCGCGCAGCGGAAGATATACCAAACCAGCCGTTCCACTGGCGTAATACACCTCGGCCAGCCGCAGCAGACGGGCGACTGCCAGAGAAATCATCTCACGCTGTGGGTCGTCAGCAGCCAGAATTTCGGCAGGGGTCATATTGTCCAGCCAGGCTCCGGGCAAATAGCGCCGCCCCATTTGCGCATCTTCAGTCACGTCGCGGGCAATGTTTGTCAGCTGCATAGCAATTCCCAAATCCACCGCATGTGCAAACGCCGCACGATTGTCGCAACCCAATACGTTGCACATCATCAAACCAACGGTACCGGCCACACGATAACTGTACCGTAACAATGCTGTCTCATCAGCCAGAGCCACATCCTGCTGGTCTTCTAACAGACCATCAATCAGCGCGACAAGAACTGCGGTGGAAATTCCCTGCGCTGCAACAAACGGCATTAAGGATAAAAGCAAAGGGTCCTGAGCGCTGGCATCGCCGGTCAACCCCGCACGTATCTGATCCAGCCGTCTTGGCCCATTATCAATATCGCCGTCCGCCATATCGTCGAGAACGCGGCAAATACTATAGAGCCGCGCGGCATCACGCCCGGTCTGGGCACCAAGAAGACGGCCGGCCCAGTGAAAGCTTTTGCCATTTTGCGCCAAAGAGTGTTCTGGACTGAGGTTCTCGTTACTGCTCATAGACGGGACCTCACGCGATAGCCGGTCATATTAAGCGCGCTCTTGCAGTTCTTCATCGATCAAAGTCTCAACAACTTTTGCCGAGCACAGCACCCCCGGCATGCCAGCACCGGGATGCGCACCGGCCGCAGAAAAATACAAGTTGGGAATATGCGGATCACGGTTGTGATACCGAAACCAAGCCGATTGAGTGAAGATCGGCGCTATAGAAAACCCCGCACCGTGCATGGAGCGGTAATCGGCCTTGAAATCTTCGGGCGTCATCCAGAAATCATCGCTGATCACCTGTTCGAGATCGGGCATGATGGTGTCAGACAAAGCCGCCACAATACGGTCCCGCAACTCAGGAGCTTTTGTGGCCCAATCGATGTCACCGCGCAGGTTTGGCACTGGGCAAAGAACATAAAAACTGTCGCAGCCCTCGGGTGCAAAACTGGCATCTGTCGCGGTGGGCCGGTGCACATAAAGCGAGAAATCATCAGCGAGGATTTTTTTATCAAAGATATCGGCCAACAGCTCTTTATAGCGTGGCCCCATCCAGATGGTGTGATGCGCGACATCCGGATATTGCCGTGTGGTCCCAAAAAACAAGACATACAGCCCCATAGAATACTGCGTTAGCTTGTCCGGTGCCAAACGTTTGCGGCGTTTACCGCCAGCGGGCAGCATCTGGGCATAGACCGTTGGAGGATCGCCGTTGCAAATCACCCTTTCGGCATGAAACACTCGCCCGTCTTCGGCGACTGCCCCGGTTGCACGGCCATTTTCCAGCGTGATCTGGGCAATATCAACCCCCAGTTCAACCTGCACCCCAACCCGCAACAAAAGCGCGTGCAACGCACCCACAAGGTGGCCGGTGCCACCCATACAGAAAAATACGCCCCAACGACGTTCAAGGTAATGGATCAACGCATAGATCGAGGTCGTGGTAAAAGGATTGCCTCCCACCAGCAGCGGATGAATCGAAAACGCCTGACGCAGCAACGGGTGTTTGAGGTGGCGTTTCACAATCCCCGCAACCGAATGATAACTTTTCAAACGCAGCAAGCTGGGGATTTGCGCCAGCATGGTTCTGATCTTGTGGAACGGCCGATCCGCCAGTTTTTCAAAGCCGACCTCAAAGATGGCTTTTGACGTTTCCAGCAAGCGCGCATAGCCCGCAACGTCTGCCGGTTCAAACTTTCTAATTTCTGCGTTGGTGTCCTCGACCGTGCGGCGATAGTCAAATTGGCGTCCACCATGAAAATAAAACCGGTACCATGGGTCAAGCGCCCGAAATTCGACATAGTCACTGCGGTCCTCACCAAATAGCTCAAATAATTCGTCAAATAAAAACGGCGCAGTGATCACTGTCGGCCCAGCGTCGTGACGAAAGCCGCCGCGCTCAAATACTTGGGCACGCCCACCAATCGCCTGCAACCGATCAACCAGCGTGACCTCGAAGCCTTTTGCCCGCATGCGTAGCGCCGCCGCTATACCGCCGAAACCGGCTCCGATAACGAGAACGCTGCCCATAGAAGACGCATCAGCCTGCGGAGCATGTTCAAGGTCCTGTAAAGTCATTGTTTGAATGCCTCGCCTTGCGCGTCAGCAGTTCACCGGCGCGACAGATCTCATGCATACCTGCGTCAACAGCGATTGCACAGGGGAAATAGCCTCGATCAAACCAACCGGCAATGCCTGCGCATACAAAGCGGTCTGCTCCAGTGCGTTGTGCATCTCATGAGCGCTGAGGGCCAGCGCATCCGATTGCAAAATATTGTTTTGCCACGTTTTTAGATTATCCAAAGACCCCAGAACGCACCAATCATCAAAAGCTGCCAAGCGCTCAGCACAAAGGGTCTGCCGGTACTGGACAACCACTGCATTTGGGGCGCGTCGGGCCAGATCAGACCCAAGATCGGCCGCGCCGTCCAAGGCCCGAAAGTTCAATATATCGTTGGCTATTTGATAGGCTGTCCCAAGGCTGCGAAAATACGACCCAATCGCAGCGGCTGCATTGCCGTGTAGCGCCATAGCCGCCACGCCTTCCAGCGGAGCAGTTAATAATGGGGCGGTCTTATCGGCAGCAATTTTGAGATACCGGTCCCAATCAAGGCCAGTATGCAGGGAAAACTCGGCGGCTTCACCGGCGGTTGTTGTGGCCATATGCTGGGCCAGTATTTTCACCAATGACGGGGTCTGCGCCCGCTGGCCCGCCTCGGCGGCCAGTTCAAATGCAAGCGCGATTAGCCAATCTCCCAATGTCAACGCAACATTGCGTCCGTACTTGGACCACACCGAAAGGCGCCCTCGGCGCAGTTGATCGCCATCACATATATCATCGTGAATAAGCGAAGCATTGTGCAGGACTTCGATGGCGACAGCCCAGTGCAACGCAGCTGCAGCATCAATTTTCAATATTTTCGCGGCGCGCAAGGCCATTTTCGCACGCAACATTTTACCAGGTTTGGCGAAATGGTGCCGCGCAGCTTCGGCCAAAGAGGTGTCAGGTTTCGGCAGTCTACACAGAATGAAGTTATGTAGGGTATCCGCCGCATCGCCCGGCAAATCCAAAGCCAACTCATTTTGAAATAGCTGCAGGTTAGGAACCTGTCTTAAATCACCAGCCATAAGCCATACATCCTCTTTGTCAGATATACTGATTACAGGTGTAAATGAGGTGGCCCAAAGGCCACCTCACCACCGCTCTTAAGAGCTGGCTTTGTCGGATTCCGTCACAGCAACGTTCCAGATGATGACACCAAACGCGATTTTGTTCACAACGTCTGCAAGGTTGTAAATAATGTTCAGCGAGTTGGCCGATGCTTCAGGTCCGGCCCCGGTGAAGTAGCCCATGAAATAGCCAATCGGATAGATTGCCCAACCAATGGTCACAATCCAACGCATTGTCACAAAGGCTGACTGTACAGATTCAGGTGCCTGTTCGGACGCAACTTGACCCGCTTCACCCATGAAGATTTCATACAGAATATAGGCCCAACCAGCCATCCCGATGATAAAGCCAAGCATTGCGTTGATGTACCCTGCCTCGCCCATGTAACCTGCGGCCAGCATGACCATTGTACCGATCATCAAGCGCCAGAAAACGCCACCAGAGACGTTGGTGATCGCGCGCAAGATAAGATAGAATTCTACCATCAACAGCGGCACTGTGATCAACCAGTCGATATAGCGATAAACGAGGGGTGTCGCCCCAGTTTCAATCCAAACATCGCGCATGTAGAAGTAATGCACAGCTGCAACTAGGGTCACAAGGCCGGAGACGGTCAGCGACGTCTTCCATTTTCCTTCCACGCGCTGGGTCTCCATAAAGAAGAATGCCGTGGCGGCCACGAGTGCCATAGAAATCAGCCAGAATGAGATACCAACAAAATCGTCGGATTCTAAATTGGCGCTCGCAGAGGCCAAAGATGGTGTGATTAATAGTGCGGCGCTGGCCAACGCTAATTTAATTCGACCGTAGGTGTATTTCATTGTTTTTCCTCCTAGAAAATTCGCGAAACTAAGTTAGCCTCAGGGAAAATTTGCAGTAGGCTGTTTTCCGCCCACTCTAAAATGATTCAAATTGTCAGAATATCAATACAAAAAAATGAAAATTACATGAGGCGGCGACAAAGATAGGTCGTAAATGTAATAAGCA
>OBMK010001359.1_pt1 | contig 20907 bp, 18 predicted proteins | sample 1539081 | NCBI WGS metagenome assembly OBMK01 (sample SAMEA3355528, study PRJEB22509) | marine metagenome | biome: marine; feature: river plume; material: water | place: USA | collected 2010-08-07 | depth 0.5 m | reverse complement strand
AGGGAGTATGGGGTGTAGAGCCTCATCGAGGGTTCGAATCCCTCTCGCTCCGCCAGACAAAAAGCAAATACGCCCTCTTGAGGGCGTTTTTTGTTTTTGTTTGCTATTTCCAATGTGTTGGCTGAATCGTTTTGCAGCACGCAAAAACACCCTCCCAAATTTCTAAACAGCTTTCATTGCGCAGTTCGACGTTGTCACTCGACTGCACGAAGGCACGTAAATTAAATTGTACACAATTTAATTGTGTGCAATAATAACCACCATGCCAAAAGCCAAAGCACCCGTTCAATCCGAAGTCACCGCCCCAGGGCCTCTCGCTCTGGATCGACAGTTGTGTTTTGCGCTCTACTCGACGTCCTTGGCAATGACCAAGCTTTACAGGCCCTTGCTGGAGCCCCTCGGTCTCACTTACCCCCAATACCTAGTAATGCTCTCCTTGTGGGAGCAGGACGAATTGTCGGTTTCCGACTTGGGGGAACGGTTGCAAATTGACTCCGGCACCCTGAGCCCCTTACTCAAGAGGCTGGATGCTGCCGAGTTGCTGACGCGAAGACGCGACCCAGCTGACGAGCGGCGCGTGTTGGTGACCCTGACGCTCGCTGGCCGTCGTCTCAAGGCGCGTGCCGAATCGATTCCGCAACGCCTAACTTGTGCGGCCGCGTGTGATCTTGACGAACTGGCTGATCTAACGGCTCGGCTTCAGACATTGCGTCGACATCTATCCGCCGCCCCCATCTCGGAGGACTGAGTTGCCTCGCGACTTTATTCCGAATTGTTTTTCCTTCAGCTTCGAAACGAAAGTAACCATGACCACCAGGTTTGACCAAATTCTCTACACTGCCCACGCAACCGCTACAGGCGGACGGGAGGGCACCGCGCGTTCCAGCGATGGCGCTTTAGAAATCAAACTCACGACTCCGAAGGAACTTGGCGGCGATGGCGCATTCGGCTCCAATCCTGAGCAGCTTTTTGCAGCAGGCTATGCCGCCTGCTTCATCGGTGCACTGAAGTTTGTCGCGGGCCAACAGAAAATCTCGCTGCCAGCAAACACCAAAATCGATTCGTCTGTTGCCATCGGAACCATTCCCAACGCCTTCGCCATTCAGGTTGCCATGAGTATCCACATTCCCGGCATTGAACTCGCACAGGCTCAAGCCCTGGTGGATGCGGCGCATCAAGTGTGTCCATACTCGAATGCGACGCGCGGTAACGTCGAGGTGACCCTCACGGTCATCTGACGATCAACTTTTTCGATGCGCAGAGCCCCGCAACACGCGGGGCTTTTTGTTTTTGGCTTCTGACTCACCTGACTTGCAAATGGATATTCCCGAAAACCCGGTTTAGTTGCAAGATAGAGGTCCATCTCAGTGTCGAAAGAAGCGCATGATCCTCAGCCGTCCTCTTTGTGTTGTCAGTGCCATCACTTGTGCGCTCTTGTTAACTGGATGCGCATCGGTCTATACGCCTTACCACGCAGCTTCCGTCACAGCCAACCAACAGCTCTTGCTGCAACCAGAGCTGGCATCGGGCTACAAAGAGAAAGAAGGTTGGACGCACGGACGATTTGCCGTCGCTGCAGCTAATCCTTTGGCAACTGACGCGGGTTATCAAATACTGCGCGCTGGCGGTAGTGCCGTTGATGCTGCGATTGCCGTGCAAATGGTGTTGACTCTGGTGGAGCCTCAGTCCAGCGGCATTGGCGGCGGCGCGTTTTTGCTGCATCACGATGGTAAGCAAACCGTGGCCTACGATGGACGAGAGACCGCTCCCATGGCCGCCACCGAAAACCTGTTTCTTGGCGCAGACGGCAAGCCCATGCCATTTATCGACGGTGTGGTTGGCGGGCGTGCTGTGGGCACGCCGGGTACCGTGCGCATGTTGGAGCTGGCCCACGCCAAGCACGGCAGGCTGCCTTGGGCCAAGTTATTTGAACAAGCGATTGCACTGGCTGAGAACGGTTTCCCCGTGAGCGATCGACTGCACACGTTACTAAAAGCCGATCAACATCTTAAAAAAGATCCCGTTGCCGCAGCGTATTTTTACACCCCGCAAGGTGAAGCTTGGCCTGTAGGCCATGTATTGAAAAATCCAGAATTAGCGGCCGTGTTGAAAGCCATCGCGAAAGACAAGTCCAACGCGTTACATACGGGCGACGTCGCGAAGGCCATCGTCGACAAGGTGCAAAAGCACCCGACTAATCCCGGCAAACTGACCCAGTCGGATTTGGCGGCTTATCAACCTAAAACGCGCAGTGCATTTTGCACGGACTACACCGCCGTCACACAAACGGCCTATGTCATTTGTGGCATGCCACCGCCGAGCTCCGGGGCAATCGCCGTCGCCCAAATCTTAGGCATGACACCTGCTATGACTCGCCAAAACAGCTTGGACAAAGGAGTGCCCACCGCTGCCTGGTTACACCAATACACCGAAGCGAGCCGATTGACCTTTGCCGATCGCGGCCTGTATGTTGCTGACCCTGACTTTGTCGAGGCTCCGGGCGGTGACTGGAAGAGCTTGGTCAATCCCGAATACTTAGCTCGTCGAGCGCTTGCCATTGGTGACCAAAGCATGAAGCGGGCAAAGCCTGGTGACCCGGCCCCAGTCAAAACCAGTCATGCACCCATGCCGGACCAAATCGAGTACGGAACCAGCCATGTCAGCATTGTTGATGCGCAAGGCAATGCCGTTGCCATGACCACGACGATCGAGGCCGCTTTTGGCAGTCGCCTCATGGTCAAAGGTTTCCTGCTCAATAACGAGTTAACCGATTTCAGCTTTGCCCCCAAAGGTGCAGACGGCAAACCCATCGCTAACCGCGTCGAGCCCGGTAAGCGACCCCGTTCGTCCATGTCGCCGACCTTGGTGTTCGACAAGGCGAGTGGAAATTTGGTTGCCAGTGTTGGCTCGCCCGGTGGTGCGCTCATCATTCATTACACCGCCAAAGCCCTTTACGGCATGTTGAACTGGGGCATGTCACCGCAAGAGGCGATTAATCTGCCCAACTTTGCCAGCACCAACGGTCCCACCCTGTTGGAGAAAGAACGCTTTCCAGCGGCAACGCTAGATGCGTTGAGAGCCAAAGACCATGAGATCCGCGAGTTCGACATGACCAGTGGACTCCAAGCCATCAAATGGCAGCGTGGTCAGTTGCAAGGCGGCGCCGATCCAAGGCGCGAAGGCGTCGTGATGGGCGAATAAGCTGTCCACCTCAAGTAGCGTCAAAACTCCCATGACCGCAAAAATACCCGCTGCGATGGCATGCACTAACTTCATTGGGATTTTGGCGGCGAATCGATTGCCCACGAAAACGGCGGGCACGTCTGCGATGAGCATTCCCAGAGTCGTACCTGCAATCACCATCAACGGGGTGGTGTAGTGTGCAGCGAGGGCGACGGTCGCAATTTGTGTTTTGTCACCCATCTCAGCCAAAAAGAAGGTGACTAAAGTTGCGCCGAAAACACCCAGGTGTTTGGCAACCTGCGTTTCCTCTTCTTCAATTTTGTCGGGAATGAGCGTCCAGACCGCCATGCCAATGAACGAGCCGCCCAACACCCAACGCATGATTTCTGGACTGAGGACCGATGTGATCCATGCACCAAAAGCGCCTGCTAAACCATGGTTAAGCAACGTCGCTACCAAGATGCCAGCAATGATAGGCAAGGGTCGCTTGAAACGCGCCGCGAGGATAAATGCGAGGAGTTGCGTCTTGTCGCCAATTTCAGCAAGGGCGACCACGCCGGTTGAGATGAGTAATGCTTCCATTGATTGGTAAACCGGCGAGTGGAGAAATACGTCTGTGCCTCATGTTAACGGATGCCTTTCATGGTGATGGTCGGACATGGGGCTGGGCGATTGTGGATGGTTAGTCAATAAACGTATACAAAGAGGTTAACGCCTTCGATTTTGGATTTCCGACGTTCGAAGTGCTTTTAAGTAGGTAAGAGGAAACTAAAACGGGTGGTATCAGGGTTTTCGTTAACTGTTTTCTACATGCAAATTTCGCTTAAAGGTATACACTGCGGACGAATAAGCCTGAGTCGCCCATTGTTTAAGCCTAGGCGAGCCTCAGGAAACCAGAGCAGCAGGGCGCATATGGAGTCATTTGAAACCGTCAATGGATGTCGTGTTCGGATCATGCGGCAGGGGCGGGGTGTTCCACTGCTTTTTTTGCATGGCGCGTCGGGTGCACGGCGCTGGTTACCGTTCATGGAATCGCTGGCGGAGAGCTACGATGTCATCGTCCCTGAGCATCCGGGGTTTGGCGCATCTGAGACACCCGATTGGTTAGATAACGTCAACGACTTGGCATATTTCTATCAGGATTTGATGGATCACCTCGGACTAGATCGCGTGCACTTGGTCGGGACATCTCTAGGAGGCTGGATCGCCGCTGAGCTTGCGACTTGCAATTCCACCAAACTCATGTCGCTTACCTTGGTGGCGCCTGCGGGTGTTTCGGTTGAAGGAGTGCGCTGGCCAGATATGTTCATGTGGTCCCCGGAAGAACTGACCCGCAAGCTGTTTCATGACCCACAAATCGCCAAGGCTGTGCCCAAGCCAGCTAACGACGAGGAGGCGATGATCGCACTGAAGAATCGATTAACCACTGCAAAACTTGGCTGGAGCCAGCGCATGCATAACCCGCAGTTGCGTAAATGGTTACACCGTATTTCGGTACCGACCCTGATCATTTGGGGCGACGACGACCAAGTTTTGCCTGTGGCCTATGGCGCGGCCTACAAGGATTTGATTCCCTCGTCATCGCTGGAAATCATTGCTGAGTGCGGGCATCTGCCGCACGTGGAGAAAGCGCAGGTGTTCGTCGAAAAGGTGGTCCACTTTACGCAGGGTGCCGCGCAATGACATCCCGTTTAAACCATCAGAAGACAGCGATCGTTAGTTCAGATCTTCTGATGCCGGATCGTTGAGGATAGAGAAGAGATGCGCACTCATTGCCGCCTCAGCCCAGTCGGAATTGCGCGCCTTCAGTGCTGCAATGATCTCACGGTGTTGCCGATGGGTACGCTCGGTTCGCTCGTCCACGGATTCCGTGTAGTAATTAAAAATCGAGGCTGGGAGCTCGAGGGACGAGGCCAGTATTCTCTCCAGCCTTGGGCTATCAGCCGCGCGTGCAATGATGGCGTGAAATTCATTGTTCAGCTCATCAAAGCGCGGCAGATGTTGGTGCCAGCCAAGTTTGGCAAAGGTGGCTTCCAGTTCGTCCTCGATGGCCTCCAGTCGCTGGATGTCAGCTGTGGTGATGCGCAAACAGGCTCGTCGGGCAGCATGGCCTTCAAGCTTGCCCCGAAGCCGAAAGACTTCAGCTACGTCAACCATCGAAAAGCTTGCAACCTGCGCTCGCCGGTAGCGTCCAAGCACCACCAAACCTTCGCTTGCCAACCGAGAGAGCGCCTCTCTCACCGGTGTGCGACTCACGCCGATTCTCTCGGCCAAATTGGATTCGAGCAAGACCTCGCCGGATGTCAATTCGCCGCGAATGATACTTCCGCGGATGTACCGATAAGCGCTTTCGACAGCGCCGCTACTTTCGCTAGTGCGGCTGGAGGTGGTGTCATTTTGAGTCATGCGCAGGCGTGGCGTCGGCGAGGAGTGGATGAAACAAGGCGACTAGGCCGGTGTGTTGCCTCGCAACGTGTGGGGAATTATAAGCACGGCCTGACGAAACCAGCTATCAAGGTTGCCCATGAAAAGCAAAGGAGCGCTTCATGATCATCGAGGCGGGGATGGCGGCTTTTGTCACGGGTGGTGGGTCTGGTATCGGTCGCGGTATTGCTTTGTCGCTGGCGCGGCGAGGGGTACGCGTCGGCGTCTGCGACATCCGGGAAAGTGATGCAGCGGAAACCGCCCGTCAAATTCAAGTTGCTGGCGGTGTGTCTATACCGGTCGCTGTGGATGTGTCTGAGTTGCAGTCGGTTGAAGATGCAGTGAACACCGTTGAGAGCGCCTTCGGCGAGATCGTCATCGCTTGCAACAACGCGGGTATCGCTTTGCACGGTGTGCCGCTTCATGAGATCACAGCAGCGGATTGGGATTGGGTGATTGGCGTGAACATCCAAGGCGTTATCCACGGTATTCAGACCCTTGTTCCGCGCATGTTGGCTACCGAGCGGCCCGCACATATCGTCAATACGGCTTCCATCGGTGGCTTCCAAGTGAATCCCAATTTCCTTACCGCTGCCTACTCGATGACCAAATACGCGGTGGTCGCGCTCTCCGAAGGGCTGCACAACGAACTTCAGGGCACTCAGGTGGGTGTTTCGATACTCGCGCCTGCCGCCGTTGACACTCGTATTCACCTGTCCGAGCGCAGTCGACCTGAGCGTTTGGGTGGTGCGACTGTCAGGCCACAGAATCATTTCATGGGTGAACTGCTCAAAGGTAGCATGTCGCCAGATGAAGTAGGTGACCGTGTTGTGAATGCGATTGAGGATGAGGACCTCTATATTTTTACCCACCCCGAAACACGGCAATGGCTTGATCGTCGGCATGCAGCGATCACAGAAGCCTTTGAAAAAGCAGAGCGCTATGCGCAGAAGAAAAATTGAATTGCTACACACGTGTTGCTCGCGGGGAGAGCCCGAGGGCATTGCGGCGAGTCAACGTCGCGTGTGGAGGGGAATGCATTTTGATTCCGCTTTGCCCAGCAAATGCTGTGCAAGCAGAAGGAAGCGACGCTATCTCGCGTTGCAGTCGGAACCTGATCGCGATGCAACATTGATGCGCGCATTCAGGAGCAGTGTAGGTGGCGCGTCGTCAATCACGTCTTTGGCGCAGATCCTTAGATTTATTCAAATCCCGCGTAAGCGGTTCAACTGGAGGTAAACACCATGAGATCATTTCTTCTTCGGGCGACCGGCCTGGGCGTAGCGAGCGCTTTTTCGTTTGCGGCATGGGCGCAAACTGTCAGTATTTCAACGCTGCCACCGGGTTCGATTAACAATGTGCAGACCCAGGCAATCGCCAAGGTGGTGCAAAAGGCGGCTGGCATCCAGATGCGGGTGGTCACCTTTAATTCACCTCACGCCTCAATGAGCGCAGTGCAAGCGGGTCAGGCTGGGTTCACCTTTATGTCCAATGACGAGCTCGGAATTGCGGTTCGAGGACGAGAGGAGCACCAAGGCAAGCCATTAGACAAGTTGCGTTTGGCCGCTGTGGTGTTTCCGTTCAAAGTCGGTCTCTTGGTCCGTAAGGACTCTGGGATCAACTCCGTAGCCGAGCTAAAGGGTAAGCGCTTTCCGGTGGGCTGGCAGGGTTTCCCACAGGGCATCGCCCTATCCAATGCGATGTTGGCCACTGCGGGTTTGAGTCTTAGTGACACCGATGGCGTTGCCACCGCCAACTTGCTCCGTGCCGCTGACGACTTCAAAGCGGGTCGACTAGACGCCACGCTTTTTGCGATTGGCGCACCAAAGATGGCAGAGGTTGACGCAGCGGTTGGTATCAAGTTTCTGAACCTCGAAGACACGCCAAAAGCGCGCGCCGCTATGGCTGCGATACGCCCCGAGTACACCATTGCATCGCAAAAGCCGTTGCCTCATCTAAAGGGTGTGATCGGCGAGACCAATCTGATGGAGTACGCCATGACCGTGGCAGCAAGTGTAGACACCGATGAGGAGACGGTTTACAAGTTGGTCAAGGCTTTGCATCAGAACAAAGGTGATTTGGTGGCCTCACATCCATCTTTCATGGCGATGAATCCAGCTCAGCTGGCTATTCAGCACGACGGAATCAACTTCCATCCTGGCGCGATCCGCTTCTATAAAGAGGCGGGTATTTGGTCGGGTCGTTGAGCGAACGCGGCACTCATCCCACCAGTCCCTCGTAACCGAAAGCAGAACATGCCCTCGCCAATTGAGAAACACGTCCAGCCAGATGGCGGTCGGGTTGTACCCGCAGCCACGACAGCCATGGGTGCATCGGTTGCCCTTGGCGGAATCGCCTGGGGCGCCGACCTGTACCGTATGGTCGGTTGGAATTTTTTGGCCGAGCAATTTCTTGCGGTTGCGCTGGGATTGGCGATGGGCATCATTTACTTGATACGCCCGTTCAATGATCCCCGAGGGGTCCGTGACACCGCGCCGTGGTACGACTGGATCCTCGCTATCGTCTCAGTCGCCTTGTGCGTTTACATGAGCTGGCACTACCCCCGCATGCTCGGTGAATTTTTTAATTCGCCTACGGATGTGGTGATTAGTTGCAGCCTGTTATTTTTGTTGGTCTTAGAGGGTCTCCGCCGCGCTTCAGGGTGGCCGTTGGTGATCGTGGTACTCGCTTTTTTTGCATACGCACTCGTCGGTCACTTGGTGGGGGGGGCGCTACAGACTCGCGAGGTCAGGCCACTCGGTATGCTGGTCTACCTCGGTTTGGACAGCAGTGGACTGTTCGGACTGGTCCTGTTGATAGGGGTGACCGTGGTCATCCCTTTTGTCTTTTTTGGACAATTGCTGGCCTCATCCGGCGGTGCGAGCTTTTTTAACGACGTCTCCTTGGGTCTCATGGGGCGTTTTCGGGGTGGCGCTGCAAAGATTTCCATTTTGGCCTCGTCACTGTTCGGTTCCATCAACGGCATCGTGGTGTCCAACATCCTTGCAACCGGGGTGGTGACTATCCCGATGATGAAGCAGTCGGGCTTCAAACCCGAGAAGGCAGCGGCCATTGAGGCGGCCGCCTCCAACGGCGGACAGATGATGCCACCTGTGATGGGCGCAGTGGCATTTCTGATGGCCGACTTTTTGCAGATCAGCTACGCAGAGGTGGCAGTGGCGGCGCTGGTGCCCTCATTGCTTTACTACTTCGCGTTGTTCATCCAAGCGGATCTCGAAGCGGCCAAGGGAAATATCCTGAGGGTGCCCGCGAAGGATATTCCCAAAATTTTGACGGTACTGACTGAAGGGTGGCTCTTCTTGTTGCCATTTGCCGTGCTCGTCTATGCGTTGTTTTGGGAGAATCGGGAGCCCGAGAATGCCGCAATTTTTGCCTGTATCTCCGTGCTGTTGATCGGCTTTACCCTGGGATATGGTGCTCAGCGTTTGACGATCAAAGAGTTATGGCAATGCGTCGTACGCACCGGTGTCTCCTCGGCCGACATCATCATGATCTCGGCGGCTGCTGGTTTCATCATGGGTATTCTGCAAATCACAGGCTTGGGTTTCGCACTCACCAATTATTTGGTCGACCTGGGCCAAGGTAGCGTTTTCCTGCTGTTACTGATGTCAGGTGTGCTGTGTATCGTATTGGGTATGGGCATGCCCACCCTCGGCGTATATGTGCTTCTCGCTGTTTTGTTCGCCCCGGCGTTTGTGGAAGTGGGTATCGCGCCCATTGCCGCGCACATGTTCATCCTGTATCTCGGCATGATGTCTTTTGTCACACCACCCGTGGCAATTGCGGCCTTCTTTGCTGCCAACGTAGCCGGCGCCGATCCCATGCGCACCAGCTGGGTGGCCATGCGTTTTTCCTGGACTGCCTACATCGTCCCTTTCCTTTTTGTTTTCTCGCCCAGCCTTCTGTTGCAAGGTGATTCTTGGTTGGTGACGATCAGTAGCGTCGGCACTGCCATCATAGGCGTTTGGTTTGTGTCATCGGGAATGATTGGCTACGGCTTTGGACGAACCGGGGGCTGGACGCGCGTGGCGTCGATCGTCGGTGGTGCGTTTTTACTGTTGCCTGTCGAAATGGTCTCTTGGGCCCTATACGCCAATTTGATGGGCGGGGCCTTAGCCGCGATGGTCGTTGCGGTGGGTCTGACGAATCGCCATCGGCGTGCGGCTATCACTTCCTAAGCCTCCGTCGAATTCATTTTTTAATCACAAGGATTGGTAGACATGCGTTTTTGTCGCTTCAACCACGACCGACTGGGTGTGGTCAAAGGAACCCAAGTTCATGACGTAACCGAAGCCCTGGAGGCCCTACCGACACTGCAGTGGCCAGTGCCACCAGGTGATCATTTTTTTAATCACTACCAAACATTGATGCCACGTATCCGGGCGTTGGCCGATCGTGTGCAGGGCGTGCCAATTACCTCCATCAGTCTGCTCTCGCCGGTCGCCAACCCGGGCAAGATCATTGCCGCACCAGTCAACTACCAGTTGCATTTGGACGAATCGCGTGCAGACAAGGCGATTAACTTCGGCAACGAGATCAAGACTATCGCCGATTATGGAGTTTTCTTAAAGGCGAGTAGCGCGATGATTGGCGCGGGTCAGGCCGTCGTCGCCGACTGGGCCGATCGGCGCATTGACCACGAGATCGAGCTGGCCGTTGTGATAGGCAAACAAGGCTTCCGAATTAGCGAAGACGAAGCGCTCTCGCACGTAGCGGGTTACATGATCGGCCTAGATATGACGATCCGTGGTACCGAGGATCGGTCCTTCCGGAAGTCGTTAGATACCTTCGCTGTGTTTGGCCCCTATGTAGTGACTGCTGATGAGATCGGAGACCCTGGGTACCTCAATTTTGAACTCAAGGTCAATCAACAGACCAGACAGAAAGCAAACACGGCGCAGTTGATTTGGAATGTACAAAAGCTGATTGCGTATGCGAGTCAGGCCTACACGCTCTACCCAGGCGACATCATCATGACCGGCACCCCCGAAGGCGTAGCGCCCGTTATGCCAGGCGACACCATGCACGCATGGTTTGAAGGTATTGGCGAGATGACCGTCGCCGTTCGTTGATTTTAGAAACTGAGGATTCAAAAAAATGATGGTATCCACAGACACCGCAGTGCAGGAGCTCGATGAGGACATGAACGTGTTCAATCGTGTTGAGCCTTTTGAGGCTTCCGACGAATTTATTCGTCAATCGGTAGCACAGGCGGACCTACCCTCACTGATGGTAACGCTCGCGATGCTCACCGGTGACACTTCCCTCATTGGACCCGAAGTGAAACCACCTGTGCCACCCATGCGCGTGGAGATTGCGCCGCAGGGCGGCATGAGTAAAGAGATGCAGGAAGAGGCAAGACGGCGTGCCACTGCTGCGCTGATTGCCTTTCGTGACAGTGGACAGAAAGGGGTTGGTATTCCGTCGGAGTCGTTGCTCACTCAATGTATGCAGTACCTGTTGCCGCGTGACATTGATGAACTTCGACCCCTGTTGGAGCACGAAATGGGTTTCGCCACTGATCCAGGCGCGCCAGGCTGGACCCATGAGCGTGTAGCGCCGGGTGTGAAGTTCCGCGTTGCTGTCATCGGCGCTGGCGTCTCTGGTATTGCGGCTGGCTATCGACTGCAACAGACCCAACTTGACTTCACGATGTATGAGAAGAATGAGGACGTAGGCGGCGTCTGGTGGGAGAACCGCTACCCGGGTTGTCGGTTGGATACACCAAACTTTGCCTACAGCCTGTCCTTTGCTCAAAAGCAGGACTGGCCCCAGCAGTTCTCCCGTCAGCCGGAGATCCAGTCGTACCTTGCGACGGTGGCGACTGCTTCGGGGCTACGGCGCCATATCCGCTTTGGTACCGAGGTGGATGAAATGCGCTTCAATGAGGATCGAGCGACCTGGACCCTCAGTGTGCGAGACAGCAGCGGTCGTGTGACGCAAGAGGAGTTCAATGCGGTCATTACCGCGGTCGGTATTCTGAGCCGGCCGAGCCTGCCAGATATTCCAGGACTCGAGTCTTTCCAGGGGCGCATCATCCATTCAGCGGCATGGCCAAAGGGACTGGACCTGAAGGGTAAGCGCGTGGCGATGGTCGGGACAGGTGCGAGCGCGTTTCAGATCGGCCCGTCGATCGTAGACCAGGTCGCTGGTCTCAAAATCTTCCAGCGTAGCCCGCCTTGGATGCTACCAACACCGACCTATCACGACGATATTGCGCCGGGTATGCAATGGCTGCTCAAGCACGTTCCTTACTATGGTCGGTGGCTGCGTTTCTGGCAGTTCTGCATCTCTATCGAGGGGCGCCTGCCGCTGACAGCTGTCGAAGATGATTGGGATCACCCCGTTTCGGTGGGACGAGCGAATGAGGAGCTGCGTCAGGGTTGCCTTAAATGGCTTGCCACGCAATACCACGATCGTCCGGATTTACTCGAGAAGATGACACCGGACTATCCGCCAACCTCTAAGCGCATGCTGCGCGATAACGGCGTGTGGGCGGCCATGTTGAAAATGGCGCATGTCGAACTGAACACCACGGGTATTGAGTCTTTCACCCCAGAGGGTATTCGCACCAAGGACGGTGTGCTGCATGCGGTTGATGTGGTTATCTGCGCGACCGGTTTTAAGGCCTCAGATTTTCTTGCTCCCATGACGATCACGGGCGCTGGAGGCCGCCAATTACACCGAGATTGCTGGGATGGGGACTGCCGCGCCTACCTGGGGATCAGCGTACCTGACTTCCCCAACTTGTTCATGACGGGAGGCCCCAACACGGCAGTTGTTATCAATGGCAGTGCGATTTTTTCGTCAGAGTGTCAGGTTGAGTACAGCCTGCGTGCGATTCGTTACCTGCTCGAGAACGGTTACAAAGCTTTGGACTGCAAGGAGGCGCCTTTCGTGGACTACAACGAGTGGATCGATGCTGGCAACTTGAAGCGCTCGTGGGGTTCTCCCCGCGGTAAGGGTTGGTACAAAAATAAGAAAGGCCGCGCCTCCCAGACTTGGCCATATGGGATGCTCGATTACTGGAATCTAACCGGTGATTTCAAGCCCGACGCTTACGAATTTATAAAGTGAGCTCGGGTTAGATAATCGGAACTGTCGTATCAAGGTACGGAAAGCACCACGTTCCCGAGTGCACCTTGTTCCACCATCTCGTGCGCGGTCGCGATATCAGATAGGGGTAGGCGCGCCCCAATGTTATGAATCAGTGTCTTTTGCTTCAGCAGGCGCTGCAGCACCGCTTGTGCGACTGCACGGTCGCGTGTCGCTAGTTGATAGACCAAGAAAAATTTCAGTTGAAGATTCTTGGCCAGTAGCGCGGGAAAAGGCAGTGTGAGGGGCGCTGGACTGCTGCCGTATGCGACGCACTCGCCACCGGCCCGCAGGAGATCTAGGTTTTGATTGCCGTTGACGGCGATGTCAACCTCGATAACGCGGTCCACACCCAAACCTTGTGTGAGCTCGCGTACTCGCTCGGCGACCGGGACCGTTTTGTAATTGATTACCTCGTCGGCGCCTGCGTCAAGCGCGAGTCGGGCTTTGGACTCGCTGCTCACCGTCGTCAAGATTCGACTGGCGCCCATTTGCGCCGCGAACTGGATCGCATAGTGGCCGACCGCGCCCGCACCGCCTGCAATCAAGACGGTCTTGCCGGCGACGCCGCCATCCATAAGTACCGCGTGCAGCGCAGTCATCGCTGGGATGCCAAGGCAAGCGCCTGCTTCATCCGGGGTCTCGTCGGGTAATGGCACCGCCATCTGCGCTGGCAAACATGTGAATGAGGCGGCCGTGCCGAACGGTCGTCCCCAAGCCGCGTTATAGACCCAAACACGTTGCCCGATAATTCTCTTGTTAACGCCGTCCCCTACTGCATCCACAACACCCATTCCGTCACTGTGTGGTATCACGCGTTCGAAGACCATCGGACGCCCCAATAGGCCGGCGCGCGTTTTTACGTCTGAGGGATTCAGCCCTGACCAATGGATCCGAACGCGAACTTCACCAGCCAGTGGCTGTGGGTTCGGCATGTCATCAAGCATCAGGACATCGCGGGCGGAGCCCATGCGTTCGTAAAAAGCAGCGCGCATCTTATGATTCAGCCTTTCCAAGTGAAGTGGCGAAGTGCCGTTATGAATTTGCGCGTTCTAGTCCGTCGATAACTTCCTCGCAGGACTGCACATCGCCAAAATAGAGCATAAAGTTCGATAAAGTGGCGGCATGCGCTTCAGGGGTAAACGCCGCGCACCCGTCTGAAAGCATGATTGTTCGGTAGTTCAGCATCATTGCGTCGCGCGCTGTGCTCTCGCAGCAAACCTCGGTGGCGGTACCGGCTACAAGCACCGTGTGTATATCCCTTCTCCGGAGTTCCTCATGCAGATTCGAGGAACCCTGGATAAAGGCGCTGTATCGCAGCTTAGGCAGGCGCAGGTCTAGAGGTGAAGGCTGCAGGTCGGCATAGAGTTCATGGCCGGGCTGTCCTTGCTTCATCGAGGCATTGCGTTGTTGGGAGCCCTCAGGGCGCCAGAGCTCTTTGTGAAAGTGTGACCAGCTGTCCAAGGACTCTTCGATAAATGTGTTGAGCACCCACACCACGACGCCCCCTAGCTCCCGCAAGGCGTTGGCCGTGCGATTGATAGCTGGGCAGATACTGGCTGCTGCTGGCACCCAAGCAGGCCCTCCACCTGGCCGAACAAAACTGTTCTGCATATCGACCACCAGCAGCGCTGTATGGGATGGTTCTAGCTTTTCAAATGCATGAAGTCGGCCCCGCCGCGCAACGACGCGTTCTGTCAGTTCGGGAGAGGCGTTGAAGCTAGCACTTGTGTCCATGTTTTTAGACCTCAAAAATCAAGACGTTGATACCCGAATGAAGGGTTAGGCTATCACGCGACCTTGGTGATGGCTGTCTGCTTCGGCTCATCTAGCCATGATGCCGCCATCAATCGGTATCGTGGTTCCCGTCATGAAGCTCGACGCCGGCGAACACAACAGAAGGACCAAACCCTTGAGCTCCTCTGGCTGGGCGATACGCCCGAGTGGGACCATGGAGGCGAACTCCGCCTCGACTTCAGGCTGACGGATTCGGCCATTCGCAATGTGCGTGCGAAATGGTCCCGGTGCGATGCCGTTGACCATCACGTTGTACGGGGCCAACTCCATGGCAGTTTGCCGCACCAGGTTCACCACGGCGGCCTTTGTCGCAGTGTAGGCATAGCCGCACATCACCTCAGATTTGAGTCCTGCGACCGACGCAATGGCGACGAGTCGACCTGACCGCTGTCGCTTCATGTGTGCCGCTGCCGACTGTAAGGTTACAAACACCCCAGTGAGATTAATAGACAGCACCCGGTCCCATTGGTCGTCCTGGACGGCATTGATCTGACCGATTTCAGTGCGATAGCCGGGACCGGCCGAGACGCCGGCATTTGCGACAACCGCATCAAGGCGACCGTGGCGTTTGGCGATGTCGTCAATTACAGCGCGGGCAGCTGTTCGATCTGCTACGTCGAGCAACGCAGTCTCTGCGTGACCCCCCTCGGACTCAATCCCATCTTTGGCTGCCTCCAGACCTTGGGCGTCGATATCCAGCAGAACCACCTTTGCACCTGCACGAGCTAGCACCTCCGCAGTGGCGAGACCAAGCCCGCTGGCCGCTCCCGTGACGACAGCAACTTGGCCGTGCATATCAAACAGTTCTTTGGTCATCAGGGGGTCTCCCAAAAGTAATGGGTCGCAAGAAGGTCACATGGCGAACTAAAGTGTATCGCCTCGCAGCGATTCCTTGGTGGAATTTAGACTGCTGAATATGATGGAGCCGATGGACTCTTAAGCTGGTTTCGGCGCAAGTCAAAGTTCGGTTGATAAAAGGATTCTCGATGCGATTGTTTTCTTATGGCAAACGGCCAGTTCACCTTGGGCCTTATCCCTGCGAGCGACTTGCCAGAGATGCGAAGCTACCGGATTTATCTGCGATGCCATCGATGACGGCGTTGCAGTATCACAGCACTTGCCAAGACTCATTGGTCAATGCCATGACGCGCTATGCTGCGATGTTTGATCTGGTGCGCGATGGCCCGATTAATCCAGAGAAGGGCGAAGTACCCTCTGCAACGGCAGAGCGCGCTAATCACATCAAAGCCGCTGGTTATTATTTCGACGCGTCGTTGGTGGGCGTTTGTGCGCTTCCGCAAGCGGCTCTTTTAGAGCAGCCGATTACCAACCCTGAGGTGAGTGCTTTGGGTGACGAGCTGGCAAGCAGTCAACCGACCAGTTTTGCGGCCGGCATGGATATGATTTTGGCCGATGTGCTTGAGTCTGCGCGCGCAAAGCATCCGAGCATTGCGCATCACAGCCATGCCATAGTCCTTGCGATCGAATATCCGCGCGATCCACGCGCAGATGAGCCAGGTATCGATTGGATTGGCGATGCCCAAATGCATCGTGCCGCACTGCTCGCATCCCAAACAGCGGTGCTGTTGTCAAACTACCTTCGCCTGTTGGGCTTTGAGGCGCGGGCGCACAGTGCCAGCTGCAGTGACGTGGACTTACCCCGATTAGCCGTTGCTGCAGGCTTGTCACTGCCAGACGGCACGCATCCTTACCTCGGTTCCCGCTACGGCTTGGCAGCGGTGACGACCAATTTTGAGATGGCTGCCGATTGGCCACTGGCTACGCAACAGAAAAAGTCGCGAAGCCATGGCCTGGCGTGGCAACTGGGCATCGGAAGCCTGAAAGGTAAAGCCAATCAGCAACCCTACGCCAATCGCGACTTCAAGGACGGCGCTTATCCCTTTGAATCGATAACGCGACAAGCAGAGCCGACGACCTTTATTGATCATGACCGCGTCCCACGCTTTCCGAAGCGTGCTGACTTTTTTGCACGATCGCTTTTTGGTGACTTGGGTAGTACCGTTCAAGATCAGGCCAAAAACGCGCACTATGTCATGAAGAGTCCGATCGGTGCGTGTGCCCGACGGGCGCTGGGTGCGCTCTTGTTGCTTCAGTTTGGAGAGGCGCGTGGCGACGTTTCACCCCGCACAGCTGATCCTGTCCGCAATGCCAATAACCTGAAGGCCGCGTCGTATTTCCTCGGGGTTGATGCGGTTGGTCTGTGCGCTGCACCGGAGTGGGTGTATTACTCGCACGATGCCGGTGGTAACGCGTTGCCTGCGTACCATAAGAACGCAATCAATTTATTGATCGACCAAGGCCACGAGACCATGGATGGTGCCAGTGGCGATGACTGGATTAGCGTCGCTCAGAGCATGCGCGCCTATCTGCGATTTTCTTTGATGGGCGGGGTCATTGCGGAGCAAGTTCGCCGGCTTGGCTACAGCGCGCGGGTTCACTCGGTACTCGATGGTGACGTCTTGCAACCTCCGTTGTTGTTGCTATCGGGATTAGGCGAGGTGAGTCGTATTGGTGAGGTGATCTTGAATCCATTTTTGGGTCCTCGCCTCAAGAGCGGCACCGTGACGACAGACTTACCTATGCAGGCTGACCTACCCATTAATTTTGGTCTTCAAAATTTTTGTGAAAGCTGCAATAAGTGCGCACGCGAATGCCCATCGGGTGCCATTACCGCTGGTCCGAAGTTGATGTACAACGGCTATGAGATCTGGAAAAGCGATGCTGAGAAATGCACCCGTTACCGCATCACGAACGCAGCGGGGGGGATGTGCGGTCGGTGCATGAAAACCTGTCCTTGGAATCTGGAAGGCTTACTCGCAGATAGCCTCTGGCGTCAGATCGCCATGAAGTTACCAGCCGTCGCCCCTGTACTTGCACGACTCGATGATCAGCTGAACCGTGGCGATATCAACCCGATAAAGACATGGTGGTGGGATATTGAGCTCGACCAAAAGACTGGGCGATACGTGCAGGCTGCGCAAACCAATCGACGTGGGCTTCAAAAAGAACTCAAACTGCGCTACGAAGAACAAACGCTCGCGGTTTACCCAGCCGACAAGATGCCGCAACCTTACCCGGTGCCCCATCCCGTGAATCGGGAGGAGGGGATCGTGAGGTATCGCTCGCTCCTAACTCCAGCCGAATATCGAATGCGATTGGCAAGCGGTCAGACGACGGACTTGGCACCGGGTCCCGCGCCTTTACCCGCTGAGCCGCCGGTATTTCCGGTCCAATTGGTTAAGCGTGAAGATATGGTGCCGGCTGTCGCTAAGTACGAGTTTCAATCACTCGACGGAACGCCATTGCCCGCATTCGAGGCTGGCGCGCATATCGACGTGGTTGTCGCACCCGAGTACCTGCGTCAATTCAGTTTGGCTGGCGATCCCGCAGATTCCAGCAAGTATGTTTTGGGGGTGCTCAGAGAGCCCACCGTCAACCAAGGAGGGCAGGGACGTGGCGGCTCAGCCCTGATGCATCGGGTCTTCAAAGCGGGTCGCCGTGTATTCATTTCTCGTCCGACAAATCACTTTCCCCTTGTAGAGGATGCCAGTGAATCCCTCTTTTTTGCAGGCGGTATTGGTGTCACGCCGCTGATTGCCATGGCATATCGCTTACATCGTTTGGATCGAAAGTTCACGCTGCACTACAGCGCAAAAGACCGAACAGACGCTGGCTTTTTGGATGATCTGCGCGATGCCCCCTGGGCCGGTCGGGTGCACTATCACTTTAGCAACGAAGGAACACGCGCCGACCTGTCAACGTTGGTGCCTGCGTTTGCCTCCGGTATGCATCTCTACGTCTGCGGATCATCACGCTATATGGATGCTGTTTTTGCGATAGCAAAAGAGCTTGATTGGCCCGACGCCAATTGCCATAGAGAGTATTTCACCGCCCCCGAGACACCTGCTTGGACCAACCATCCCTTCAGTGTCAAGTTGATGCGGTCTGGAAAAGTTTTGAAAGTTGGCGCCGACCAAACAGCAGTCGAGGCATTAGCAGCAGCCGGTGTCGTCCTTGATGTCAAGTGCAGTGATGGTCTGTGCGGTGTTTGTGCCACGCCGTTCGATGCAGCGCAGTCTGACGCGGTTCAGCACCGTGACTTTGTTTTGAGTGCGGCAGATCGATCGCACAAGATCATTCTGTGTTGCTCACGAACCGCTGAGCCTGACAAACAAATCGTTTTGGATCTCTAGTCCACCGGCGTGCGATACCCCAATACGGCTTGGGGTGAAAAGGTCGGTGTAACGGCGTGGCCCGGTCGTGTGGGATATGCTTGCGCACGCTGAACCACTTTGCTTTCACGCCCATCCCTATAAATCCGCTGTGCCGCTCACTTTGTCGAATTACCTCTTGCGCGAACTGCGCTCTGATCATGCGGGTGAAACCGGTGCCGTCTACATTTACAAGGGCATTGCCGCCGTAGCCAAGTGGCGAAATGATGAGGAATTGATCGCCTTCGCCAAAGCCCATGGCGCGACCGAGGCTGAGCACCTAGCGCTCATCGAACAATGGTTGCCTGCAACACAAAGAAGCATCCTATTGGGGCCTTGGCGTATCGCAGGTTGGCTCACGGGTGCGATGCCCGCGCTGTTTGGTCGAGTCTCCGTGTACGGTACGATCGCGGCCGTCGAGACGTTTGTCGACCAGCACTATCAGCAACAAATTGATCACCTCACATCGGTTGACGGCCCAGAGGGTCTATTGCCTCTGCTGCAACGCTGCCAGGCAGATGAACAGCACCATCGCGATGAATCCCTGGCTTTGGCGGGGCCAGCTAGACACTGGTTCCTGCGTGCCTGGTGTTGGATGGTGGGGTGGGGCTCCGGCGTCGCGGTGGTTTTGGCGCGACGCTTTTGAACCGAATGGCGATGTGTGTCACGCGGCTAGCGCACAGTTCACCGTAACCCCTCCCAACACATCCACCAATGTTTGCGGCGTGATCTCCAAGAGGAAGCCACGTCCCCCGCCATTGATTAGGATTTTTTCTAGATCAAGAATACTGGCCTCAAGGTAAATGGGCATGTCCTTGCGTAAACCAAATGGCGAGGTGCCACCGACCAAGTAGCCGCTGTGGCGTTGGGCAACCACGGGCGTGCACGGCTCAATTGATTTGTAACCGGTTGCCCGCGCCAGCGCTTTCGTGCTGACACTGCAGTCGCCGTGCATCAGCACGACCAGCGGTTCGGCCTTTTCGTTTTGCATGACCAAAGTTTTCACCACGGCGTGCTCTGGCCAGCCCAACTGCTTCGACGACTCAGCCGTCCCTCCACGGTCAACGTAGTGATAGGTATGTGGCGTGAAAGTGATCCCATGTCGTCTCAACAACTGTGTAGCGGGTGTCTCACTGACGCGTCTTTCTTTGTTGGCCATGACGGAATGATAGCGGTCCACGGGCAAAACGTTTTGTTATCCGAGGGGCTTACTTGAGATTTACGCTAAATGTTGAGAAGCTGTTTGCGCGAAGCTTTGTGCAAACGGTTTCGCAAGGGTTTTCTTTTGGTTAAGATCTGCGAACGAACTTAAACCCATACAATTTTCATCGCAGGCTTAAGTCCATGCCCAACAGCCAAATGCCAGTTGTCCCAGCGTCCTATCGCCGTCGTATAGACCAATTAATTGCCCGTGGCCACCGAGTCATCCTAGGCCTGGTCGGTGCCCCAGGCTCGGGTAAATCAAGTCTGGCTGCCGCCCTTCACGCTTTGTACCCTTCAGAGTCGCAAGTCGTTCCTATGGACGGCTTCCATCTGGCGAACGTTGAATTGGCGCGTCTCAATCTTCGGCATTGCAAAGGCGCACCACAGACATTTGACAGTGACGGGTACGTTGAGTTACTCACGCGATTGCGTAAACAAAAACCGGGGGAGGTGATTTACGCGCCTGAGTTTCGACGTGACTTAGAGGAGCCAATTGCTGGTGCAATTCCGGTTCTATGCGAAACACGGCTGATCATCGCCGAAGGTAATTACCTGTTGCTATCGGACGGACGCTGGTCTGAGATCGCTAGCTTGTTGGATGAGAGCTGGTATGTCGATATCGAACAGTCGGTGCGGATTGAGCGCCTCACCAAGCGGCATGAGCAATTTGGCAAGCCGCACGCCGAGGCACTGCAATGGGTTAAGCAGACCGACGAACCCAATGCCCGCTTGATTGAGTCGACGCGTGCGCGCGCTACCCTCATATTTGACTGGCGTGCAGCGGACATTCCGGTCTGATTTTTAGGCAATATGTCCCACGTCTTTGAGGTTGCAACCCTAGGTCATCCTCGTTACCCCCCCTGTGACCCCAATCATCACTACCTCTGCGCTGTGACAGTTGTCACAAAACCGTCATATTCGGGAATTACAGTTCACCTTGATCACAACGATC
>OBMK010001352.1_pt1 | contig 20977 bp, 19 predicted proteins | sample 1539081 | NCBI WGS metagenome assembly OBMK01 (sample SAMEA3355528, study PRJEB22509) | marine metagenome | biome: marine; feature: river plume; material: water | place: USA | collected 2010-08-07 | depth 0.5 m | reverse complement strand
CTGGGAGTTTATACTCCTTTTTTTATGAATTTTTGATAAATAAAAGTAACCAAGTAATAGAAGAGTTAAACAAAACAGTCTATTACGCAGAATTAGGAGTCATATTATGGCATTAGTAGCATTTGAAACAAGCCAAGCCGGACAAGGCAATGGTAACGGATTAGGATCAAAAACGGATATCGTTAAGATCGCAAAAACAAATATCACAGAAGCAGAGTTAAAAACTGTTCTAGAAGATATGGGCAAAGACGGTTTTGCAGTAGCAGGTGTTGGAACAGCAGACGGTTCAGCATTTGTTGGCGGAACAACAGACGTTGTATTTGTAGCATTACAAGGCGCAGGCGCAGACTATACAGCAGAAGGAACTAACGCACACGGTGTTACCGGAGCAGTTACAACTGTTGAATCAATCTTTAAGGACTAATTTTAATTAGTTTTTAGTTTTTAATAAAACATTTAAAAGCACACTACGGTGTGCTTTTTTTTGACTTTTGGAAATACCTCGCGAGATCACCACAAAATGATAAATATGCTTATAGAGAGACACACGGAGATATTATGGCACAAACAAAAGCAGGTGGACTGGTTACGTCAAGTGAAACATTAACTGGCGACGTAGAGTTTTTTACACTATTCACCACATTAGACATAACAGCCACAACAGATTTTACAGATGATACACAAAAAGATTTTGAAAGTTTAGTACAGGTAATAAGTTTGAGGGCACAACCTCAACTTATGAACACACCGATCACAGTAGATGGAGTATCGGCAGAATTAGATGACTACGGCGCACCTACATTAACAGGCGCAGGTTGGGTATTTAAGTTTGCGTTTGAAAGACAAGGCGCACATACATTAGACACACTGAAAGATGAATTGGATGGTATTGTCCTAAATGGCGGTACTATTGATACTAAAAGTTCAGTAAATACTGAATTTTCTAAACAGGACGTATTATAATGGCAGACAAAGATTTAGATAAAAAACCAGCAGAGCAACTTTATGCTAATGACCCAGAATTAAAAACGCAAGTAATTGCTGATATGCTGAGGATTGAGCAGGTAACATCTGAAATAAAAGAATTCAAAGTCGAAGTAAAAGAACATTTCGCAAAAATTGAAAATTGGTTAGTAGGTATTATGGCAGGCGTATTTGCTACAATGTCTAGTCTAATCATAGCATTAATATTTAAGTTATTTTAAAATGAGAATAGTCGAAGTAGAAGAAGTAATGGAGGCCAAAATGGTATGGGCCAAGCGAGGAGATAAAATTGTTCGCAAGGTTAGATGTACAAGTGGCCCTAGAAAAGGTAGATTAGTTTCTAACGCCGGCCAATGCTCTAAAAAAATCGACATGAAAAAACGCATGGTACTAAAACGTACTAGAGCAAAGATGGGTGGCAGGATGGCTAGAAAGGCCGCAAGAACAAAAAGGCGTAATCCAGTAAGTAAAAGAGTAGCAAGGTTAAATAAAAGACGATGAAAATGTCAGATCTATTTGAATATAACATGGGCATACAAGGCAAGGATGCTAATGCTAAGAGCAAAGTCGACGAACCCGAAATAGATGTACCTGGTGAAGAAGTAGCAGATCCCAAAGCACAAGATAACGATGTCAAAAAAGAATTAGAAAAAGGCTCACGAAAAGTTGGAGCAATGGCTGGTAAAAAAATTCAAGGTAGCCAATTTGCCGCAGGCGCATCTAAAGTAGCAAATGGTAAAATGCCTAACAAAACAGAATTAAAACAACTGGCGCCTATTATAGGAAATGTTACATCAGCAATGAGTAACCCTAAGTTTGCTAACAGACTTGGAGCATTATTAAAACAAGCAGGCAAGGAAGGAGTAGACGAAAGTTCACTTGCTAAAAAAATATTAAAAAAATTAACAAGTAAAAAGCCAGGCAAAGGCATCAGAAAGAAATCAAGACTGCTACAAGAAGTAGATGAAAATCTATTCGAAATTAATTTTAATACTAAAGATATAGCCAAAAACGCACTAGACTTACCAATCAGATGTGGATTCGAAGCCGAAACAGCATGGGAAGGAATATCAGGTGGCGGCAGTGGTCAAGACATTGACGACATGGCTTGGTACGAAGTAGCAGATACACTTTACATCAGTAACAGGGACCAGGATTATATAGACGAAGGCTACAGTGAATGGGTAAGAGAAAATAAAGTAGACGACTATTATAGTGATGTAATGGACAGGTACTTAGAAAACGAACGCGACAATGATGAGTCATACGAACGTTTTATGGAGGACGGAGACGGACCTACTGCTGAGGCTGTTAAAGAATTCAAGGACAATTTAAAGGATGAAGATCCTAACGAATTTGAAAACCGTGAAGAAGACGGATGGGAATTTATCAATTGGTGTAGAGAATACATTGACGAAGAATACGAAGATGACTATCTAGACTTTGTACGCGAATATTTAGACGAGGATGGCGAAGTTTTTCAAGAAGCATTTGAAGAGGCTATTGGTGATACGTCAATTGACGAGTGGATAAGTGAAGCATTCTACAGCATGAGTTCATTTTGCGATGACTATGGTATTGACTATTCCGAACTTGGAAGTGGTGATCTTGAAGAAGTAGCAAACAATATACACGAGTGGATAAGTAACAACTCCAAATATGATGCGTTTCCTGAAACTGGAGAGTACGGCAACACATCGGGTAGTACAGACGAATATGCTGTAGAAACAGACAGCAGTATTGAAACAAATGGCGGTACTGGAGCAGAAATCATTTCACCAGTGTTTGGCTCACCAAGAGAAATGCTAGAAGAAATGAAAGGCTTGTTCGAACATATGAAGGATAATGCCACAACAAATCACTCAACAGGATTACACGTCACAATGAGTTGGAACGGTGAAATAGAAGGCTACCAAGGTTCCAACAACGCCCAAACAAATAAATTAAAAATGGCTACACTATTAGGTGATAGTTATTTACTAAGCACATTTGGTAGAGAAAATAATAATTACACAAAGCAACAAAGCAAACAAATAAAGAAAAAAGCGGCAGATGCCGTTTCAGCCGCAAACAAAGGAACAGCAGGAATTGAAGAAGTTGAAGAGATTTTAGGGTCAGGTATAAGTTCAGAAAAAATGAACAGCATCAATTTCAAACGTGAAAGAGACAGCAACTCAGGATATAATTTAATAGAATTTAGAATCGGCGGTGGCGACGATTACCATTTAGACCTGCCTAAAATAGTCAAAGCAGTAGTAAGATATGCTACTATCATGGAAGCAGGCCATACAGAAAAATATAACAAAGACTATGTCAATGCTATGTACAAAATAGTTCATAACGCAGGTAAAATAGACAGTAAAGATCTTGAACGTGCCAAAGAACGTTTTGATTTAGATCACATAAAAGAACCATTAGTAGAACTGTTTAAAACTGTTCTCAGCAAAGATAACTATTTTGATGGCGTAGGACAAATAGCAAATGCATATAAATTATTAAGACAATCAGAGCAAGTTAAAGAAGCAGTTTCTAAGTCACCAGACGAGTTACTAAAAGCACAAAACTACTATGTAAAAGCAATGGCGTTTTTAGCCACTGACGTAGCAACAGGTAAACACAGAACTCGCGTAAGTGCACAAAACATTGGTGTAATTCGCAACAGTTTAAAAGAGTTTGAACTTAGTGAAAAAGAGTTCAGTGATAGAGTTATACGATCTTTAAATGATATCAATATTCCTACACAAAATGGTCAAACAAAACAAAAAGTAGTTGTAGTTAAAAAAGGTATTGACGCAATATTTAAAAAAGAAATACTTGAAAAACCATCTTTTCTTAATGTACCTAAAGCAGAATTAATTACTAAAGGCACATGGAATGCTATACACAGCGAGAATTGGAGCAAAGACGATCAAGAAAAACTAGTCAATCTATTGATAGAATTAACGCACGGCGTCGACTATGATAAACAAGATGACTCAGTTCACAATATGCGATACAGCATAGTAAATAATTTAGATAATAAAGAGTTTAATTCTTTCTACTCAGGAATGGTTAGATCCAGTTACAACAGCAACAATCCGCCTGCTATGCCAGGTGAACCATATTACGAAGACTCATACGTTGAATTAATTAAATATTTAAAAGGATTTAAAAATTATAATGAGCCAGTATCGCGGGATCACAACGCAAATATTAGTAGCGGTGATTCTTATATAGAAAACTTCCTAAACACTTATGTAATGAAACTGAGAAAACGTTTCCAACATTTTGCCGACTTGAAAGAAGACAACCCACAAATGTATTATGATGGTATACCAAAATTAGCAAAAATGACACAAGATTTTATAAAAGATGTACAACCACTACCGGGCAATGGATGGGAAGAAACAGTAGGCATAGAAAAGGATGATTTACCAGCCAATTTTGAAGGCAAAAAATTAGAAGCATACGAAATGCTGTACAATGATGGTGACAGCCACTCGTACTTAGCAATAGGCGATTACCCAACTGAGAAATTAACCCAGGCTATAGACAGAGTAGCAAAACAAGATTATAGTGATCCGTTTGGCGGCACAGTAGATTATATTATAGGCGAAAGAATGACAGACAGTCTAAGAGATATGCTGGGTGCTTATTATAAAAGGAAAGAAATTTATCCAGAAATATTTAAACTAATTGATGTTCAAGAAGTAATCAAGGATCGCTTTAAGGCAATTAAGAACTGGGCCAAAGAGTTTGACACATTATCACAAGAAATGGGTTTTGAAAGTCAGTCTAGCGAGATTGCTGACAAACAAGTTGTTGACAAAAGGGAAAAACAGTTTAAGAAAAATACACAAAAAGATGTACTAACATTAAACATTCCCTCTCACTCGTCAGCATACATGGTCAAAGAGTTGTTTGATCAATTAACTAATAATGATTACAGCAAAGAAGCAAGAAAGAATGCTCAAATACAACATCAAAAACAGTTTACAACTAAACTGAATAAACATTATCTATATGTTATACCTGCCGCACATTGGAGCCAGGCACATGATGCATACGAAATACAAAAGTATGAAGGTAATCATCGACCATGGAGAATTAAAGCCGCACAAATAGTAATGAAACAGTTTTATAAAACTTACGGAAGAAGTTTTAGTGATATATTAGATGGCGATTATGTTAGTATTACTGGCGAGGAAGTATCAGCATTGAAAAAACAAGGTATAGCAGTTTCTCGTGAAGGCGATTCTAGAGAACCAAATGTACAGCCTCTAGTACCAAAAGAAAAAACAGAACAACCAGGAGTAGGAACGCCTATGTCTACATCAGCCGCCGCGGCTTGGCATGTAAACAATCCAGAGTTATCTAAAAAAGCAGACGCCCTCGATAAAGAGGAAACACAAGGCCAAAGTTCAGATGATGCTCAAGTAAGCACACCACAATACGATAAAGCCAGAGTCAACTGGCCAGGCTTTGATAAAATGATGAAAGACGGTATGCAAAATTACTTAGCACGGCCTGACGTCAATGACCTAGTAGACTTCTTAAACAATGATGATAATGATGCTGTTTTCAAAGCAAATGTTTTAGGAACTATTATAAATAGTGGACCTAGTCTTAATAGACTTTCTTTTCGAGACGCACTAGCGGCCACACGTAGACGCAACAACGAAAGTGTTAATGAATCAGTACCAGAAACTGAATATGGTATGACAGACTATCAAAAGATCTTTAGTTTTATAAATGCTAATAGATCACTAGGTAGTGTAGAACTAATACTAGCACTGATGAGAAAGTACGAAATAACAAAAAGTCAAGCAAGAGAATATATGAGAAATGAACGAACATACGGCGACGCAAATCAAGCCAAGCACCGATCTCGCATAAATACTACTATGGAAAATGTTTTTGAAAACTTTGAAGAATTAACACTAGACCAGCAACTAGAAATTATTCGCAATGATAAAATATCTGAATCATTAGCGGATATAACTGCGGCTAGAATGAAAAGACAAAAACAAGGACAACAAAATTTTAAACAAGAGATGGTTACCATATGGGATAATCGTCCTTGGCCATTACCAGGAAGTTGGGATAATAAAAGACTAGCAGACGCAGGCTTTAAACGATTCAGCCAAGGCTGGAAAATATCAAAAGATAAATTTGATGCTTTAGCAAATCCTGTTAGAAAAACAAGAGTCGAGTCGTTACAAGTTACAGAAATGCTTATTAAAGCACAACGCCTATCAGAAAACTTGCCTAACAATAATAAGATAGATCTTATAAATGATATTTTAAGTAAAGATTTCCCAGCAGGCGACTTAACTATACAATTTAAAGCATTTACGGCATTGCCTATTCCACGTATGATGACAGACTTTAGTCGATTACATTCGGCACAGCCAAACGCAGACGGCAGAGACATACTCAAGCATTATGCCAAGAGCAGAATGTCTGATCAGGATATTGAAAAATTAAAATTAAACGAAAACAAAGACGATCTAATAGCAAAAATAGAGTCTATGCCAGATGACGAGACTACACGAAAATTAGTAAACTATGTAGAACAATTAATTTCTGATCTAGGCGTTGGCGGAAAAATACAAAGCCTAAGTAAAAGTTTAGAAGATATACCCGATGAAGATGTTAAAAAATCAGTTAGACAAATAGCAAAAATTATTGCTAGTGTTGACATGACTCCAGATCAAAGAGCCAAACTATTTGTAGATTGGAAGGCAGATAACTTAGTAAATGTTGATGCGTTACTATCGCCTACAACAGTAACAATGAACGATATTTACACAGGCTATAGTGAACCGCACATAAAAGAATTAGTTGATGACTTACAAGAAGTAGTACAGTACGGTATAGGACCAGGAGAATTTGCTCTTGCTGTATTGTCACAACGTATATCAGGAATGGGAGCATCAGCAGGCGAAGATGGCGGTAAGGGCGACTTAGTTGTTGACGGCAAACCAGTTGAACTTAAAACTACTAGAAAAAATGCCGCTAGATTTAACGACAGACAAGTAACAACATCAAACGAATACAAGTCATTAGTAACACAATTTTTTACAAAGTACGCAGATAAGTTTGCCGAATTAGAAAGCAACGGTACAAAAGTTAAAGTAGGTTCAGGCATGCAACAGGCACATATTGCCGCCTTCTTAAAAGCAGTACCTGAAGCACAAGACGAAGTTGGTAATATTATTAGTAATATATTTACTAACTTGGCACCAGTTGGCGGTAAGATAGCACAGTTATTAAAATCACAAGACATCAACGGCGCAATGCAATTAATAGCACAGTCAAATGTTAATAACTATCTTGTTAAGAAAAGACAAAGCGGTAATTTAGCAGGTATATTGTTTATTGATCTCAAGAAACAAACATTTAATTTCATTGAAGACGTACAAGATTTACAAGGTAGTGGTTTACGATTACATGCCAAAACAAATTATCTAGTAACAACAAATGAAAATCCATTTGCTAATACGTCTATTGTACCAGGCAAGTCAAACGTACAAGAAGGCAAGAAAAGTACACAATGTCCGCGAACAAAAGCACCAGTTTGCTATTGCGGAAGTGTTAATAAACTTACTGAAGCAGAGGAAACAGTTTACGCATATTGCGAGTTTGAACACGGTGAAATAACAGGTGCTATAAATTTAGAACAAGCATCAGGACAAGCAACAAAAATATCAGGTAAGGTCGAAGGATTAGAACCAGGGGAACACGGATTCCATATACATGAGTTTGGTGATCTAAGTGACGGATGTGATAGTGCTGGTGGTCATTATAATCCAGACAATGTCGACCATGGCGATTTAGAAAGTGGCCATGTAGGCGACCTAGGAAATATTACAGCAGATGAAAACGGTATAGCACAATTTAATTTAGTAGCAGAACGTGTAGAACTATGCGGTGATAGAAGTGTAGTAGGTAGAGCAATAGTTGTACACAAAGATAAAGACGATCTCGGCAAGGGTGGCGATGACGAAAGTCTTAAAACAGGTAATGCCGGTGAACGAGCAGGATGCGGAGTAATCAGATTAAAGAATATGAACGAAAATAATGATCAAGGAACAGATACAGCAAAAGATCTCAGTACAATGGCAGGTGGCTTGTATAAACGACAACAAATGCCACAGTTAAAAGTAAAACATTTAAACGACAGAGAATTAATGAATACTCATGGCATAGAGTCAAGACCAGGTATTATTGGCATTAATAAACTGAAGCCGGCACAAATAGACGGACGACAAGATTATATTGCTAATATAACTAAAGAAATTATACAGTACTTACGCAATAATCCAAATGCTAAAGTTAAAGATTACTTAGCAGGAAAACCATTCATTGTTGATGAGCGAGGGTTTATAGTAAACGGCCACCATAGATATTGGGCAATAAGATCTGTAACAGATAAGCAAGGCGGAACTAATGTCACACGAATTCCTGTGGTATTTGTTAATAAATCTATACACGAACTTGTTAAACTGTTTGGCCCGGGCGGCGACGCACTTGATTTAACATCTAAGAAAAAAGGTTTAACACTAGTAAAACCTGATATCAATGATCCGCAGATAGCAAAATATCAGCAAGAATTAGACTTAAGAACCAAACGTTCAAATAGTGCTAAACAAGGATGGAGATCACGAAAACAGCAGGACCCAAGACAAAAAGAGTTTGATTTTAACAAACAGCCAGAAAGAGAAGAGTAATGAAACTATTCGAATTCTTTAACGAAGATATTCATACATTATCAGAAAATGTAACACCAAACATCACCCAAAGCAAAAAAGAAGAAATTATCAGTGAATGGGAATGGCAAGAAAATCTCATAGAAATCGGTAATGGTATGCTAATTATTCCTGCACAAAAACAGGATGGTACAATGCATACGAGTCCAGACGGGAAGGGCGGATTTATACCCTATAACGAGAATGATATATTACTGATAGACAAAGATTACAATGTTTTAGACTTCGATGATGATATAGAAAATTTATTAGACAATAATTTTGGTATCATTCAGGGAGAAAACTTTGCAGACGGTAAAAAGAAAGGCAAAAGTCGTCCGGGCAGAGTAAAACGTAGTGGAGCAAGTTGCAATGGTAGTGTTACAGCATTACGCAAACGTGCAAAAAACAGCAGTGGTGAAAAAGCAAAAATGTACCATTGGTGTGCCAACATGAAGTCTGGCAAGAAAAAATCTAAATAAATACTAGCATGACACAACTACAAATCGTACAACACGATAACTGGTTCAGAGACTTTGTTATCGACATGGGACGCAGAGGTCCTACCCATTTAAGAGATATGGCACAACATTGCCCACAAAATAATAATGATAATGTATTTTGTTGGCTTAACAAATACCATACACAAAAGCACTTTAAACCCTACGAAGATATAGACAAGACTAAACCGTTTACATACATTATAAGTATAGACGGATGCGACGAAGATACACTAGCAGAGTTAATGTATTATGGTCGCGAAATGTTGTTACAAAATTTAGTTAGACCGCCTCTTAGTAAACAAGCACAAGATGATCTAAATAACAACAGTCAAGCATCTCTTGTTATAGAAAATTCAGCAGAAGGCCATGCTAGTTTTGAATTGTTTAATAGTATACATGTTTTAGTAGCATTGCTAGACATACCATATAATAAAGTGTTGTATACTAACAGTACAAAAAATATAGACGAATGCTATGACAAATATCTACTAGAAAGACCATATGCTCTCATAGAAAGAATAAATGTGTTTGGCAGTGGTGAATGGGACGAGCAAGTATGTCAACTTATGCTTCAAGATAACTATCAACTAGAGCAACAAGATGATGTGTGCGAGTGGGCAAATCCTTTACCAGAAGAACAAACAAGAAGGATGAGCGTCGATCCAATTAGCACAAGTTTTTTATCAAGCATCGAGCCTGACTTATACAAGCCGCACCTATTTATGTTCAAGCACATGAACGCAAAACGTGGCCATAGAACAGCATTTCTATGTGAACTAAACTCACGTGGTCTACTAGACAAAAATATGTTCAGTACTCCTAATGACTGGCCGTCAACTTTTGCTGGTGCTGAGGAATATCTTCGCAAATGGTTCTGGGATGCAAGGCAATTCCAGTACTATCATGAATACATAGAAAAGTTAGAAAATTTCAAACCCAAGGTTCCTACCTTTATAGATAGGGAACATAACATGTTAGACTTTGATCCTAACACTAATTTTAGTAGTGACCAACAGATGTACTTTAACGCAAGACGGAATTGCGATATAGAAATTATCGGCGAAAGCGAATTTAACGGATCACGTTTTATAACAGAAAAGTTTTTTAAAGCAGTAATATTTAAACAGCCATTTATTATTTTAGGCACAGCAGGTTGCTTAGAAGAAATACGTCGGTTTATGGGTTACAGAACTTTTGCTCCATATATCAATGAAGGATACGACGGCAATGATGATACTAAGCAACGTATAGATATGATAGCAGAAGAAGTAGAAAGGCTAACAGCACTTAAAAAAGATCCTGAAAAATGGCGAGAATGGAACGAAGGCATAAGACATATTGTAGCATATAACTATAATAATTATGTAAACAACCTTAGAAAATTATCAGAGATAGATACATTTCAATTGAAAATATCACGCAAGGGCGGCCTCCAAAAGGCACACGACGAGATGGTTAATAGATAAATACAAATATGCGTATTAAAGAGGTTGACAAAGATATAGACTTGTGGTATAATAGTATCACTGAAACAGTAGCAGGAGCAATTGGTGGTTTTGCTATGCCTATAGGACAAAAGCCTCTTAAGAGGCCATGGCCATACAGTAAGATGAAGACATCAAAAAAGAAGAAAAAGAAAGATGCGTAGTATAGAAAGCAAACACGGTTTAACATATATTATGGGTCGTGAAATACAATTTGTAGACTCATTAAAAGAATTTGGTACCTTATATAAGAACAAACTAGACGATAATCAACTCTATATTGCCGAGGATTTAAGGCGAAGAGATATAATTAAACTAGTTAAACTAAAAGATGGAAACAGTGGATACAGACTATATGCAACAAACAAACCTATCTGATATTGACGTATCAGGACAACTAGAAGAAGTACTTTCCGGTATTATATCTAAACTTGACGTTTATGATGTTATTGACGATGGTATGAATTATAGTATCATAAACCTTAAAAACAATGATGTAATATTTGAAAATCTTAATATCAGGATGGTAGGTAATGTTATAGCGGCGGCTCTTAATACTGGAGAGCAAATCAGTTATAATGCTATAGACAGACTGATTAAGCACGAGAATCAAGCAGTATCTAAAATGGTAGAAATTAGTTTATATGAAGAATTAGTAGATACCACAGACGACTTTGAGAAGCAAACATTGTATGAAATCAAATTACAAGAAGCAGAATTAAAGTGCAAATCAGCAGTAAATAAACTATTACATCAAGCCAGGCAGATAATCACCTCGTAAAATTGCTCTCTTTGATAAATATAACTATTAGAAGGGACTACTATGAAAGTTAATCAATTTAATTCAGACAATATTAATAGATTAGTCAAAATTCAAAAATATCTTAATGAAAATTATGATATAAACGTTGGTAAAATTTTACCGCAGAAGAAACTAGATACTGCTTATAAAAACGTTGAGCAGAGAATTGCTAATCTAAGAAATAAAGGATCAAAATTCCAACAAGATCCAAATTACGGAATGAACATCATGGTCAGAGATGCTTTAGGCATTATGATCAATGAAGGCATGTACTACGAGGGTGAAAACTATCGTAAACTTATGGACGAACTATATGAGTACGGTTGCTCACTAGCAGAAAGCGGTGACGACTATGATACTGTTATGGCTAGTTGTGGTAAGAAGTACGAAGTTATGCCAGCAAGATTTCCTAAGGAAATGATACTAGCATCATTAGGTGAACAAATAGCACCAATGTTCGAAGGGCCTTTAGCAGGAATTTCAGGAGCAGTAGCAGGTGCTCAATTAGGTGGCGCAGTAGGCGGTATTCCAGGAGCATTAGCAGGTGCTACTTTGGGACATGGTATAACTAAAGATAGAGAAGTGACCATTAAACAAGAAGGAAATATTAACGAATTAGATACAAGTAATAGTGACCCAGAAGAAGTATTTGCTAAACATTTAGGCAAAGCACTTAATAGAAAAGATTGGCAAAACAGAACAATTGGAGAACTTTTTTCTGAATTAGAAAGTGTTTCAGTTGATATGGCCGACAAGTATCATGACGCATACGATATAGCAATGAAAAAAGCAGGAAAAGAACCAATGAATTTTAAAGAATCAAGAGACGAATTTGACTCATTCTTAGACGATGTAGTCGACGGAATGGTAACAGAAGAAATTGCTGGCACTTCAGTAGAAGAAGCAGAAGTTGTTATGGCGGCGAGAGCATTAAGTAACGACATCCAGGATCACATTGAAAGATTAGGAAGAATGGTCAACGAAGATATACCTGCTATTGCCGACAGCATGTCACATGAATTTGGCTTAGAAAAAGCACAAAGTTTTAAAACTGGTATGGAAGAGTTACTAGCAAGTACTTTAGATGCCAACAAAGCATGTAAAGACGGTATCGATAATATCCTAGGCGGTATTACCGGAGAAGGTTCAGTAGCAGACGCACCAGTAGATGGCATGGGCGACATGGGTGCTATGGACGAACCAGCACTAGACGATGTACCAATGGATAACTTTGATGGAGCAGATGCTGAAGCAGGACCATTAGAAGAACCATTAGGTAGATTAGAAAAAGAGTAGTCAATGAGATCGCTTGAATTTATCCTTAACGAAGGACAAATAGATCAACTGACTTCTGATATTGCTGATCTAGTTACTGCTAGAAAAGGGCAAAAAGTTCAGAAAATGAATTTTGATGAATTTTATTCAGATCTTAAAACTCGCGGTCATAAAGAATTATCACCAAAGTTACTAAGAGATATACTAGATACTTTAGTAACAGACACAAACATATTTCATAACGTAACAGCAGATACGATTGAATTTGCTAATGACGATTTACCAGACGACATGGACCAAGATAGTATCGAGGACATGGGAGCAAAGGTCAGTTCAATGGCTGATCAAGAAGCAATGAAAGGCATAAAGGCGGAACTATAACATGGCAGACATTTTTATAAATGCCACAGAGGCAAGAAAACAAACTAGAGATAGTGTTATTGTTCTTAACGAAGTTAGAGCAATTGAAGCCAATGTACTAACGCAAGTAGATGCTGGTAACTTAGACGTCACAGTTTCGACAGGTACTACTATAACTAGCGGTACTACATATTATCAAGCATATAACAACATAACATCCAATACTACATTAACAGATCAAATTTCTACTGTCAAAAAGTATTTTACCGACAAAGGTTATTCGGTAAATATCAGTACTAACTCAGGTACAGGTAATACTTTACAGTGGAAAATTAAGTGGTAAAAAATAAACTTTATAAATTCGGTTGTAGTTTTTCTACACATAAATTCTTTCATCTAGAACCAGGTGACTATCCACATGACCCTTCGAACTATGCCAGCATTGTAGCAAACCATTTAGACTTAGATGTTGAAGGTTATGCTAGAGAAGGGCAGGGTAATAGTTTTATTTTAAATGCTTTAAACAGCAACAAGCATCTATTTAAGCCAGAAGATACTGTACTTGTACAGATGACAAATCCAGACAGGCTATACAACACAGTTGAAGGGTTCGATGATATCAAACTGTACGAACTGTTAGAGCCACCACAAAGATTTATAGAATTAAGTGGCTTGACTGCCGAAGAATTAAAAACGACTGGTTATGTTTATACTGAGATTTTTAAAGATTACGAACATTTTCATCAGATATACTGCGATGCTGTAATGAGCACCTGTTTAACATTACCGTGTAACTCAATTATACTACCAATGTATAACAAAGATGAGTATATTGATAAGTTTTCTAAATTTGATAATATAAAGTTTGGTACTAATCCGTGGTCATATATGGCATTATGCGAAGACAATGACAGGTTTGATCATTTAACTGATGACATACATAATAGTATAGCACAGGAAATCATAAAAAGTATAGGCTGATGAAACTTGGATTTTTAAAATGGCCTTTCGAAGGTATAAGTGTTTCACATAATTACTCTGTATATAATTTCGCTTTATTAAAAACAAAGCAACCACATAATAATTTTTTTAGCCACCCAAAAAAAGATGTTGTATTTTCGCAAACATCTTTGGAACTATGGTTAAGAAGAACACCATACGCACAAAAACATATACAACCAGCATGGTATGATATAAATGACTGGCATGATGTGGATTGTGATGCTCTTGTAATTCCATACACTTGGTTTTTATTTTTTACCAAAGACCAGTTATCGTTACTAAGTGAGTATAAGGGAAAAATTATACTGGACGAAACATGCGACTCTTTTGTGTTTGACGAAAACAATAATCAAGAACATATTGTTCCAGGTTTTTTAAAAGAACTCACACAACTAATTAACTTTGATAAATTATATTTTCTGACAAGTGCTAATGTAGATAATACAGCAAAAGTATTTTTTCAAAACAAACTAAGTAATGTAAAAATTATTTCTGCTAATGTGTTAATGCTGATGCTAAGTGTGTCTACACTTCACAATAAACAGCGAATATATTCAGACGAACACATTATACATAATTTTAATAATGATAAAGATAAACAGTTTTTGCTTTGTGCCGGACGGCCTAGGCAGTACAGATTAGCATTAATAAAATTTCTAACTGACAATAACTTAATGGACAATAGTTTTGTGTCTGTTAATCTAGCATCAGATGTAGGCGACAGCATACAAGCATTTGTTGACAAATATTTACAAGACATATACCGTGATAAAAATCGATATATGCTTTCTGAGTTCTGTGACATAGAAGAGTTAAAAAATTATGCTGACACAAAATTCATACCAGAATATCCGCACGAGTACTTTAGACTTGAGAACACATACCCTAAAAATAACGTGTATGCTAGGTCAAAATACTCTATTATAAGTGAAACATTGTTCCAAACAGATATACAAGGATATAACTGGATAACAGAAAAAACATGCTTACCTTTTGTGTATGGTCATCCATTTTTATTATTTTCTATGGCTAACACATGGGAATATTTAAACAAGTTAGGGTTCGAATCATACACACAATTCGGCGCCTACGACAGCATTACAGCACCTTACACAAGGTTTAGGACCTTATGTGACTCAATACCGCAGTTAGAAGAACAACCGATGTCTAAACAGACGTTAAGCACAGTACTCCATAATACTAACAGATTTTACAGTAAAGATTTACAAGACTCAATAGTTAAGCAAATTATAAACCAGTTACAATAAATACTTTTACTAACTAATAAAAGACAAACACACATGTTATTAAACAAAGATGTACACGAATATCCAACCCTAAAAAGAGTTACAGCAAAGTCAGGACAACGCCAATACACAGGCGATGATAATCAACCTGTTCCAAGTGTAACAACCATTTTATCAGCAACAGGCGATAAGTCGGCATTAATTGCTTGGCGTAAACGTGTAGGCGATGCTGAAGCAACACGCATTAGCACAGAGGCCGCAGGCTTAGGAACTAAAGTACATAACGCATTAGAAAAATTTATCCTTGGCGAGGAATGGAATACATTTGGTAACAACCATGTAAGTGTATTAGCAGAAAGTATGACGTCCGAGATGATTAACAATGGCTTAAATAAAATTGACGAACTGTGGGGCGTAGAAGTAGCCTTACTGGCAAAAGGCCTATATGCTGGCACATCAGATGCTATTGGCGTATACGAAGGACAGGATGCCATCATTGATTTCAAGACTGCTAAAAAAATGAAAAAACGCGAGTGGATTGAAGATTATTTTTTACAAGGGTGTGCGTATGCGTTAGCACATAATGAAATGTTTGACACTGATATCAAAAAGGTTGTTATCCTGATGGTAGACAGAGAGTCAAAGTTTAAAGAATTCTCCATAGAAGGTGATGAATTTGATAAGTATTCTAAGAAGTGGGCAGAAAGGCTTGCCGACTACTTTGCTAAACATAATGGATAATAACTATGTCAACCACGCCGATCAGTTTTGTACAACCAAACTTTCAAACTGGTCCTACACACCTTAACGCATTTTATCTACCCTATACTTCGGGTATCCTTTGGGCCTACGCAAGACAAAATAAAAAAGTAGCAGACAATTTTAATGTAGAATATTTTGTTTACAGGCGCCATCCGTATGATGACAATTTTCAAAGAGTAAAAGATAGCAAACTAATATTTTTTAGTGTGTATGTATGGAACTACAAGTATTGTTTACAGTTAGCAAAGGAAGTAAAAGAATATAACCCCGAGGCTATTATCCTATTTGGTGGTCCACAACTACCACATACCGACCCAAACTTTTTTAATGATCACCCGTATGTAGATAGTATGTGTGTAGGCGAAGGCGAGCATGTAGTTGAGAAAATATTACTTGATTATTTAGAAAATAAAAAAGTAGATAAGATTGTAAGAGCAGAACGTATCAAAGATATGAAACTGCCTAGTCCATATCTAGATGGTGTGTTTGATAGTTTAATGGCAGAACATCCTGAAGTATTGTGGAATCCAACACTAGAAACAGATAGAGGGTGTCCTTATAAGTGTACATTTTGTGACTGGGGTGGACTAACAAATAGTAAAGTATACAAGTTTGAATTAGACAGAGTGTTTGCTGAGATAGAATGGTTTAGTAAACATGGTATGGATTTTATAACAATGACATCTGCTAACTTTGGCATTTTCAAAGACCGCGATGGCTTAATTGTTGACAAAATGATTGAACAAAATCAACTAACTGGCTTCCCACAGAAAATAACAACGAGTTGGGCAAAGAATGGCAACGCCCAAGTGTTTGGTATGATTAAAAAGTTTAAGGAAGGTGGAGTGTCAACAAGTTTTACACTTAGCCTACAAACAACAAATCAGCAAGTATTAGAAAACATTGAACGCAAGAACATGGCTATTAACAATGTTCGCGAAATTACAGAACATGCTAGGAAAGAAGAAATACCAGTAAGCACAGAACTCATACTTGGCTTGCCCGGCGAATCTTATGAAACATGGAAGACTACATTAAGCGATATATTAGAATATGATTTACATAATGGCTTAGACATTTACTTTTTAAACATGATTGAAAATGCGCCTATTAGTGCTGATATTGAAAAATACGGTATTAAAACATTTACAGCATACGACATGTTTAATGATACCACAGACTTTGAAGACATTCAAAAGAATACAGCAGAGGGTGTTGAAGTATTAAAAAGCACTAACACCATGTCACAGGATCAACTAATTGACAGTTTTGCTTACACATGGAAACTAATAGGTCTTCACAGTTACGGTATAACAGACCTGATAGCAATCTATCTATATAAGAAACACAATGTGAAATATCATGTGTTCTATGACGAGTTGTTTGATAGAATATTTGCTGACAAAGAGTACAGTATGTGGAACGAAGATCTAAAAACAGAATTAAAAAAATGGCATAAGACAGGATTTTATGACGTCACAGTCGGCGATGAATTAAAAGTATATAGTTGGCAGTTGCCTCATCATTTAGGTATGCTTACTCATTATCATCAAAGTATAGAAAAAATACAAGATATTGTTGTTGATTATGTAAAAAATAATTACAGTATAGATAATGACGTGCTAGATGACTACTTGACTATTAACAACTCACGTATAAAAACATGGGGCAAGTATATAAGAGGTCATAAGCATATAGATACCAAAACAAATCTACTAGAATACACAGCAGGTAGAGAAGAATTTAGTAATCAACCAACTAAATATGTTGCGTACGACAGAATTGGTGGAGACTTTCCAACATCATTAGAGCGACATACTGATAGTATCTTATATGGTAGACATAGACTGTGGTACCTAAATGTGCTGGAAAAACTTTCTTAACTACTAAAGTACAAAAGAGATAAATACTTCTATATCGGAGAGTAAACTTGGCAGACGAAAATAAAATAATCATATCTAGAATGCAACAACGTAGAGGAAATCGCGTAGATTTGCCTCAACCACTTCGCCCTGGCGAAATTGGATTAGCATCAGACAGCAAAGAAGTATTCATAGGTTTAGATCCTGCTATAGGAATTACTAAACAGAATGCTAATGCTGTTAATATTAATAATATTGTAGGCGGATATAGTTATGCCAATGGGTATTTAAATAACAATTTTATTAGATTAATACTGCCTAGCAAACGTTTATCTCCTGGAACATTCGATGGAACATCCAATAGTAGCATTTATACACCAAGTAGTGCTAGTAACCAAACGCATGGTAAAACAGTATTTGGTACTAACGTAGGCGCAACAAATATTGTTAATATTTTTGATAACGCATTTTTCCAAAGTACTGATGTAACAGTTACTAAAAACGGAACATTGCTTACTACAAACGCAACTAGGACAACAGCAAATTTACTATCAAGTGAATTTATTATTTCATCAGATACAAACTCCAAAACAGCAAATCATACAATAGTATTTGGTACACAGCCGACAGGCAGTGATGATTTTACTGTTACTTATTATAATAATGCTGACATTATTTCTGCTATTGTTGACTCTTCATCAGACAGCACTATAGGCAGTACTGATGTACAAGGCTTTTATCAGCAATATTTTACTGGTACTAATATACCAGATACAAGAAAATTAAGTAACGCCTATATCTTAGCAGACCACGTTACAGGAACAGCATTTATTGGCTTAGAAGATAAGCATTTAGAAGTAGTAGCATATAGTGGTACAGTTACATCACCATCAGGTTTAACACTAACAGGCAATATTACAGCAACTAGAAGTGCTGGTACTAATCTAGATATAGCATTATCAAGTTATACTACACTAACAAGTGTTATAACAGCAATTAATAATGCCTCAAGTAATACATGGCTAAAAGCGTCTGCGGAAACTGACACTTCATGGACATTATGTTCAACAGATGGATCAGAGTTTAACGTAACAGCAATAGACAGTGACTTAAATATTGCTACAGGTAACCGTACAAAAGCATTAGATTCCATTAAAGGCAAACTAGAAGCATGGGTAAGTAACGCAATAGCAAGTACAAGTTTTAATATGTTTACTTCGGCACAAATTAAAGGCACAAAGTATAACTCGGGTGCTACTAACATAGAAAATTATGCTAATGTTACAGCATCTTCCGACGCATTATCAGTTACATTTACAGGTAACAAAGAAGCAGAAAACTTTTCTTATATATCAAATAGATTATATTTTGCTAACGCCGATGCCGATGTAACCGGACTGACCAATGTAAAATCAAACCAAAGATTATTAACAAACGACGATTATGACCTACTACTTAGTGGTTCAGCAGACTCAGGATATACTGCTCAAACAGTATCACTTACTGCCGGTGAAGTAGGCAAAGTAGTTGATACATTCGAAGCAACAGTTTACGACTCAGCAATTATTGAATACTCAGTGAAGGCGGTTGGCGCAAGTGCCAGTGACGGCTATAGTAGAACAGGTACATTACAAGTTACAGGCGACACAGGTTTGGCAGACGCGGCATTAGTTGATAACGGTGTTGTCATAGATAACAACTTTACAGGCACAGTAGACTTTACAGCAAGTATGAACTCAGGCACAATTGAAGTTAAAGCAACCAATACACTAGCATCGGGCGGCAATAGAGCGGCTACCATTAAATATCTTGTTAGAAAATGGTTGGGATAATTGCTTGACACAATAGTCAACTCGCAAAAGCGAATAACAGTTTGGCGTAATTTCAAAAAGCAAGACCTAGATCTAAATCAAATTATTAGTTTTATAGGCAGTATAAAGACAACCGAACGTGGATTTGATTTTTATACACCAACGGATTGGCCGTTATGTTGGCAAATAATAAGTGATTCAATGTTTTGCCATAGTGGTAAAGCATTACTACTACATGATACCCTTGTACACACAGGATATTTAGATCCTGAAACTGTTACTTGGTTTGTAGCAGATAATTTTGAATTTGGCCAAGTAGGACTTGCTTTTTCAGACGGAGTATGTTACTATAACATTTTACCGAATCAAACTGTAAAAAGAGAAGATTTAGATAATTACATACGAGTATTAGAAAAGATTAAACATAACAAACTAGACAAAATTAAACGATGAAAGTAACCAAACGTAATGGACACAAAGAAGACTTAGACATTAACAAACTGCATAAAGTTGTGATGTATTCAACGGAGAACTTAACAGGTGTAAGTGCTTCGCAAGTCGAAATAAACAGCCAAATTCAATTCTATGATGGCATATCGTCAGTCGATATACAAGAAACATTAATAAAAAGCACAGCAGATTTAATATCTGAGGAAACACCAAACTATCAATATGTAGCAGGTAGACTGATTAACTATCACCTACGCAAAATGGTATACGATAGTTTTGAACCACCGTGCTTATGTGACATTGTACAGAAAAATATAGACGATGGCTTTTACGACTCTGAATTTACAAAACTATACTCCAAAGATGAGATTAATCAACTCCAGTCCTATATACATCATGAACGAGACGAAGATCTAACGTATGCGGCTATGGAACAATTCCGTGGCAAGTATCTTGTACAGAACAGAGCAACAGGGCAGATATACGAAACACCACAAGTAGCATACATGATGATAGCGGCTACATTGTTCGGCAAGTATCACCCTAAGAAAAGAATGGCGTATGTTAAATCATACTACGATGCTATCAGCACATTTAAAATTTCCTTGCCTACGCCAGTTATGGCAGGTGTAAGGACACCACAGAGACAATTTAGTAGTTGTGTGCTTATTGAAACTGATGACAGTTTGGATAGCATTAACGCAA
>OBMK010001351.1_pt1 | contig 20977 bp, 35 predicted proteins | sample 1539081 | NCBI WGS metagenome assembly OBMK01 (sample SAMEA3355528, study PRJEB22509) | marine metagenome | biome: marine; feature: river plume; material: water | place: USA | collected 2010-08-07 | depth 0.5 m | reverse complement strand
CGAGAGCACGATTATCAATCTACTTTGAATCACCTGTAGCTATAGGTGAACATCCTCAACATACTGATGAGATAGATAAACTATTAGGTCAGTTAGAATCTGCAACTGGAAAGTTGGATACCCTATCTAAGAACTTTGGTTCTGAGTATGGAGCTAATATCCCAACTACTCACGTTGATGAAGAAGGGAAGGAGATTCTTAAAGGGTAAGGAGTTAGGAGAGTTGTCAGAGTGGTCGATTGTGGTAGATTTGAAATCTGCTGTACGGCAACGTACCGGGGGTTCGAATCCCTCACTCTCCGCAGATGGGGGATTAGCTCAGCTGGCTAGAGCGCTTCGCTTGCACCGAAGAGGTCATCGGTTCGACTCCGATATTCTCCACTACATTAACTAAATTAATGTAATTATGATTATGAAAAAAGTAATTTTATTATTTTTGCTTACGTTCATCGGAATGAGCGTAAGTTGTGAAAAGTCAGACTGGCTTTCACCTGAGGATGTTGACAACATTAAAAATCAATTGAACACTCAAATTACAGGGTTACAATTTGATAACAATACGTTGACAACACAAGCATCAGAACTTACAACTCAAGTTGCAACTCTTACAGAAGAGGTATCAACTTTAACGAGTTCAGTAAGTACTCTGACTGAATCAAACACTACACTAACAAGTTCAAACACATCGTTAACTGCTACCAATACGGCACAGTTAGCAACGATTGCTGGTTTGAATACAAGTGTAACTGATTTGACGACTCAAGTAGCTTCGTTAACAACAAATATCGAAACACTTGACGCACAGATTGTAACTCTAACAACATCGAATACGGCGTTGACTGCAAGTAGTACAACTACTGCAGCTGAGATTGCTACACTTACAGCAAGTGTAACTTCTTTACAAACTGAAATAACAACTTTAGAAACTCAAGCTGATGCATTGGCTGATGAGATTTTAACGTTTAAGAACTTTAAATCTATTAGAGATAAAATAGATGTATTAGTTGCAGCAACGATTGGTGATGCTAATCTTAATTCTGCAGTTGATAATATCTCGGCTGGTTTAACAACAACAAGTACATCTTCTACTGTATTGAGAGGATTGATTGCTGCAGAAGCTGATTGGGTTTTTGATAACGCAGTTAAAAGTGGTACTGTTTCAATGACAACTGCAGTTAGTAGTTTTTATGATACATCTACTGATACAAATGTTGTTAACTTTAGAACGTTAGTTGCTGAACTAACAACTGCATGGAATGCAGCTAAAGAACCACAATTACTTTTATGGTTTATCGAATTCATTAACGAATACGAGAATCTATAATAAATTATGAATAAAAGAGAACTATTACTTATTGGATTTGTTATCATGGCGGTGTTGGTAAGATTATTACCACATCCACCAAACTTTACACCAATCATTGCATTGGCGTTATTTGGTTCAACAAATTTTAAGAATAAATGGTTAGGGATATCCCTTCCACTTATTGCAATGGTAATATCAGATATCTATTTAGGATTCTATGGAATTACATTATGGGTGTATGGTTCTTTTTTATTAATAAGTTTATTGGGTAGATATTGGAAAAAGATAAAGATGCAGAACGTATTGATATCATCTCTGATATTTTTCATAATCACTAACTTTGGAGTTTGGTTAGGTGGTTATCCAAAAACAATAGAAGGGTTTTTACTTTGTTATACAATGGCAATTCCCTTCTTTATAAACTCTATATTAGGTGATTTGTTTTTCAGTTACCTAATGAAATTTTCTTTTCAATCAGTTGAGAAGAAACTTTTGGCCCGTTCGTCTAACGGTTAGGACGCCAGGTTTTCATCCTGGAAATAGGAGTTCGATTCTCCTACGGGCTACTAAAATTATAAATTATGTTTACAACAATAGTAATAGTACTTTTATTAGGTTGGTGTATTTTCCTAACAGTAGGAATATCAAAACTAACACAAAGAATAGAAATTCTACACAAAGAAACTAATAATAGAATATCAGTAACAGACCAACAAACTCATTTAAGAATTAATGAAGAAATAAATCTATTAGAATCTAAGATTAAAGAATTAAAAACTAATATGGTTAGTTTATTAAATCAAAAATTAGATGATGAAATAGAAGATGTTAAAAAATTAATTCCACCTACCAACGAAGAGGTGTTAAAACGAATAGATAAAGTAGAAAGTGATTTTCATACATACAGAATGAATCAGTAAATGCAAGTAGTAGAAAGTCCTTATTTATTATCTAAATCAGAATGTAGTACCATAATTGAATTAGCTAAGAAGAAGGGAGTATCTACTGCTGGAACTGTTGGTGAAGAAATTGATGGATATCGTACTGCGGATTCATGTTGGTTGGATTTTGATGATGATAACATAATTCTTTGGCTTCAAGATTATATTTCTAAGGTAACTAATTTACCAATTGAAAATCAAGAACATCCACATATAGTTAGATATGGAATTGGTGGAGAATATAAAGAACATCATGATTGGTTTGATATCAATGATGAAGTTAATCGAGACCAAATAGGTGAGAGTGGCAATAGAACCCATTCTTTCTTAGTTTATCTTAACGATGATTTTGAAGGTGGTGAAACTGAATTTATAAATTTAAAACAAACAATTAAACCTGAAATTGGTAAAGGGTTAATGTGGACTAACACGAAAGATGGTGAATGTTTAGAAGATTCACTCCATGCTGGATTACCTGTTACAGAAGGATTTAAATGGATATTAATAGTTTGGGTACGAGAAAATAAATTTATAGTATGAGTAAAATATACTTCTTTGGCGATTCGTTTACATTTGGTGAAGGGTGTAGAGAAGGGTTTGAATACTACGATACCATTAGATACGATGATAAAAGAATTTGGACCAAGCATGTAAGTGATTTTTTAAAACTTGAAGAAGTAAACCTTGGTCAACGCGGTTGTTCATCTCCTCATATTCTTTCTACTTTATTAGAGTATCTACCTGAATTTGAAAAAGGTGATTATGTAATATGTTCTGATTCATTACCTAATAGGATTGTTTCAGCAAACCAAAAGATACAAAAAGTTGAAACTGTTATAGCAGATGAGTTTGATTCATTTTATGGATTAGATAATTTTTTTGAAAATCTAGAATCTAAAAAATCATTATTAGATTATCTATATCATCACGTTCTACCATATCCACAGGCATACTCTAATTTTTATAGTAGACAATTTGAACAAATACAAAAGTTCCTTTTGAAAAATGGAGTAAATTCTTTTTTCTGGTCATACACTATGTGGGCACAACACATGGATAAATACCAACGTATATCAAGTCATACTACTATTAAAGATGGTCACTTTTCTTGGAAAGGACATAAAGAATTTTCTGAGATGATTTTACATTGTATAAAAAATAAAAAACATATTATTCATAAAAATTTTATATGAAACGATATCCAAATTTCTGTGGACCAATAGAATATATTAATCATATTCCATATCAGATTGTTGCAAGATATCCTATAACAGAAGTAAGAGATGCACAAGGAATAAAAAAATGGTTGGGATGTGATACTGTATTTAAAGCAAACAGATTAAACCTTTTTATTTTTTGTAATCAAATAGAAGAAGCGGAAATAGTTAAATTAATATAGTTATATATATGAGATGGGTAGAATATTTTAGAAACTTAGCACATAACGTTAAACTTAAATCCAAAGATATTAACACCCAAATTGGTGCGGTTATTGTTGGTAAGGATAAGGAAATCGTATCTACTGGTTATAACTCATTTCCTCGTGGTATCGATGATACTAAAAAACAAAGACAAGAAAAACCTGAAAAATACTTTTTCTTTGAACATGCAGAAAGAAATGCTATCTACAACGCAGCAAGAATAGGAGTATCAACAAAAGGAACTACAATGTATTTGAGTTGTGGTGTACCTTGTGCTGATTGTGCAAGAGGAATTATCAATGCTGGAATCGTTCGCATCTTTTGTGAGAAAGGTGGAAGTGCTAGTAGAGGACCAAAGTGGGAAGAATCAGCAGAACGTAGTTGGGAAATGTTTGATGAAGCAAGTGTTAAAGTTTGTTTTTATGATGATGAATTTGCTGGACTATAATACTTATACTCACCATGACAACTGAACAATTTACTGAAGAAATTTTAATTAAATCCCATTCACTTGGAATTAAAGATGAAGTATTTGATTTATCTAAAAAACTTAGAGTTGAAGATAGAACATTAGATATGCATGGTTCTCTTCAACAGGCATTCCTAGAACTTACCAAGTAATTTTTTTCCATATATTTATACTATATGGCAACAAACCTATCTCTTTCAGAAATAACTAATACATATGGAACTTACAGAGGGAACTCTCTTGTAGGTCCACGCAATAGTGTTGGAACAGTGCCCAATGATGGGTTAGAAGGAATTAACGGTGTTAATTTTCCATTTTTAGCTGGTATAGTAATTAAAATTAATGGACAATCATATGCAGATTCAGGTTGGTTAAATTCTGTTAAAGTAAAAGGTAACCCCTATTTATCCAAACGGTCTCTTCCCACTATAAGTTTTACATTAGACCAATTAGTTAATGACCCAATACCAGAAACATATGTACATGGTGCGGTGACACGAAGTAAATATAGTGAAAGTTTTATAACTAAAAGAATGAGCACCATTAATGATGTTCTTTTTTATTTAAATGACTTTTTCAATCCAAAAAATAGTGATGAAGTTTTAAGTACTCAATCTTTTGGAGCAACAGCTCTCAATACAACACAATATGATGTTGAGATAGATGTGGTAGGAGGATATCCAGGTTTCGAGTTTGAAGAATTTGGTGAAGCATTAACACCTCCACCATCACTTCCACCAACAGCAACAGAAGCTAAAACACCTCCACCCGAACCAATTGTGGAAACGGTTGAAGAAAAACCTATACCAATAAACCCCCCAAAACCAGAAGAGATTATGCAGGCTCCATTATCTCTTGGAATAGATAATTTCTTACTCAATGAATCAATTGAGTTTACAAGAAATACACTATCAAACCCACAAGGATTAGCTATGACTGGATTAAAAGATGCATACGATACTGGTTTGCTTGGTCCAATGGCTTCTATACTGGATGAATTGGAGATGGGCCAAAGAGATAATCTGAATAATGGATATTCTCCATTTGGAGGGTTTAATAATTTCTAAGATATGAGACAAAAAGCATTTAGTACAATTAATTGGAAAAAATATTTAGATGTAAATACAAATCCTCGTGCTAAAAACTTTCTAAAATCAAGAGGAGATACAGTATTATGGCAGGTATCTACAACGATTCATAGAGCAATTAGAAAAAAAGAAGATGCGATAGTAATGTTAGTACATCCAAATGCAGGAGCAGTCATTAGAATTCCAAGAAAAGAATATCAAGAATTTTTAGATTTATCTTTAAGGTGGTTTGAAATAAAGGAAGATTATACCAAGTGTATTGAAATAAAAAAATTCTTATCAGACCTAGAAGCATCAAAGCGTAAAATTACACGTCCTCAAAATTATAGGGAAAAAGTAATTTGATATATTTATACATGAACAATAACAGAACATAAAGGGAAACCAACGAATGAAAGGTACATTTTTCTCAGCAGATTTTATAAAAGATTCATCTAATAGTTTACGATTATTAGAAATGAATACAGATACTTCAGTAATAGCTGAACAAATTCCAAATGCCGATTGGGCGGAATTAATTAGCACTATAAGTGATAACAGTATTACTAAACTTGCTGTAATATATAAAACGGTAATTCACGAAAATCTCGTGAATAATTTATTAACAACAATAGGTACCGCACTACCCGATTTAACAATTGAACAGTATGCGGAGGACCAAGCTACTATATATCCAACATCAATTGATGATGCGGATGATATCTATATTTTAAGATTTGCATATGATGAATCTGCTTTGTTCGATAGTAGTTATTGTAAAAACAGACTTAACTCTTATAAACTATTTGTTACTTCAAGCGATAGTGGTAGTGATTTTGTTTCACAATATTATTACTCTTCATCTCTTGAAGGAACTATCAATACACTTACATACGAAGTTAACCCTACAAACATACCCGATGTTTCTGTAAAAGATTTAGATGAAACTTCTAATCCAATTGATTTTTATAAACTAGGAAAGAGCGGAGAAACCAATCAACAAAGATGGGAAGGTTTAATTGCAACTATTGATGATGAATCAAAAATAGTAGAACAATATCATTATCATTCATCTAGTGTAGATGCAGATGGTAATATAACATCATACAGAACCTTTTATATAGTACATGGAAGTGACCTAGATACAATCAATATTTTAAGTTACAAAAATTCTGCATTATTTGATTTACCAACAGATATTTCTTCAGAAGTTGATAATGAGGTTTATGATAATAAATTAGAAGATTATCACTACTATGAATATACTACAAATGCATTTAAAATAGATGGAGGAGGATTACTATCGACTGATAAAATTCAGTTAGCAGATGGTTCTTATACTGAACTATCTAATGTTCAAGTAGGAGATGCTATTAAATCATTCTTTATTTCGGGTTCACCTCAAGTAGAAAATGATTACGATACCCTCAATTGGAATTATTCTGGTTCAGAATTTCCATCGGGTTCATACGTAACCTCATCAAACGTAGTATTTAAAAACACAGAAAATCTTCATTACCATGGACTTATAGAATATGTTGTTAATGATGATTCACAATTCTCTGGTACATCAAAACAATTCTTAGTATTTGATAGTGGTTCTGGCTTAACAGGATACAAACACGCTAGTGAACTAGACCCAACTGTTGATTATTTTTATGATTATGAAGGAAATTTAATTGATTTAGATGCAGTAAATTATTATATAACTAGTGATAATAATATTAGTATTGTAGAATTAGATGTTGAAGATACCGATACCTATATCATTAGTGGTTCTACTTCATTTAACAATGTAGTATCTCACAATAACCCATGTTTCGTAGCAGGTACACAGATTGCAATGGGAGATGGTTCTTCACAACCTATTGAAAATATAGTAATTGGTAGTTTGATAAAAACATATAACCACCATACTAATATCGTAGAAGATAAAAAAGTTAGAAACGTACTACATAAAAAAGTAGATGAAACAGTAAAATATACTTTTGGAGATATAAGTAAAGAATTAGAATGTACACATGACCATCCAATCTGGAGTACTTCTGCTAATGATGGAACTGGTTCCTATGTATCACATGACCCAGAACTATCAAGAAAATGGTATCAGATGTTTATACCACAATCTGCAATTGGTCAAACAATATTACTAGCAGATGGTAGTACAGGAACTATATCGGCTATTGAAGAAAAAACAGAAAACGTAACTGTTTATAACTTACAAGATGTAGAAGATAATCACAACTTCTTTGCTAACCAAGTACTTGTACATAATAGATGTTTCGTAGCAGGTACTAAAGTATTTATGGCAGATGGCTCTGAAAAAAACATCGAAGATGTTGTAGATGGTGATGTGGTATGGAGTTATAATTTCGGTGAACAAGATAAAGAAGGTTCAGCTACTGATGCTAATCCACTTGGATATGACTTAGAAGCAGCTGAAAAGGTTCACAGAGAAGTAACAAATACACAACATTTTACAGGTAGTGTAGTTGCAGAGATTACATTTGATGTTCCTGCAGATACACTTGAAGGCCCAATATCAATAACGTGTACACAAGACCATCCATTTTTTAAACCAAATGGAACGCTTGCTTCTGTTAATCCAAACGAAACAAATGTAAAATATGGGGATATCTCTAATAACACTGCTCAATTAGCAGTTGGTGATGAAATATTATCAACAGTTGGTAATGTAACTGTTAGTGAAATACGCGTGTTGTGGGATGATACTCCAGATACGTATATAATAACAGTTGATGGAACTCATAACTTTTATGCTAACCAAATATTAGTACATAATAAATAAAAGGAAATAAAATGGCAAATCCAACATTATACAAAAAGAAATCAATTGAAGATGTAAGAGCTAGAAATACCTCTAATCTAGAAACTGCTGAACTGACAAGAGTAAATAACGTTATTAGTACATTCTTTGAATTACTAAAAGCAAAACACATGAGTTAGTGAATGTTTATTCTTATATTTCAAAAAATATATTTGTAAAATTAAAACCAAGCAAAATACAAGGAGTAGGTGTCTTTTCTATACGAGATATACCAAAAGACACTTATCTTTTTGAAACTTGGAATGATGATAGTGGTTACTACCCTATTTCAGAAAAACAGTTACAAACTCTTCCCAAAGAATTATACTTACATATAAAAGATATTTTCTTATATTCTCCTGAATTTCCAAAAGATACCAACACGTATATACAATTAACTAAAGGGTGTCATTGGATATATACCACTCCTTATTATTTTGTAAATAGTGATATCAATAATTATAATATTGATAAAGATACATTTAAAACTACAAGAGATATAAAGCAAGGAGAAGAAATACTTTCTAATTATGGAAGATACGAAAGGTTATCTAAAGCAGATTTGATATGAAATCAGAAAAAGTTATAATTACAGATGAATATATTGTTTTAAAAGAAAATACCCGTTCTGTTGTAATGTCTAAGGGTGCTAAATCAATAACAGAAATATATTCTTATGTTGTTTCTCAAAATGGTGGAGATGTTTTAGATATTGGATTTGGAATGGGATTCTCAGCGAATAAAATATCAGAACTTGTTGATACCTATACTTGTATTGAAATCAATCCTCAAATTTATAAAGTTGCAAAAGAATGGGCAAAAGATAAACCAAATGTAGAAATACTTTTTGGTGATTGGATTGATATCATACCTACGATTAAGAAAAAGTTTGATGGTATATTTTTCGATACTCACAACGATTCAAACTCGCATCTATCTGAAGAATATGCTAAATTAGTTTCTAAAGAAGGAACTATATTTTCACATTGGAATTATTTTCAAATTAGAGATATTAAAGAACTTAATACATATATTTGTAAGGTGGATGTAAATAATATGCCAAAAATAACCAATGATATTCATAAAGTAAATTGGACATACTTTACAAACGGCGAATTTAAACGAGGCAGCAACAAAATAAAGTTTCATGAAACCAATAAAGTTATCTGATAAACACACCATCTACAAAGATGTTTATAATGGTGAGTACCCTATTAAAGATTTTTTAAAGCTTGTAGAGTTCAACCATAACAATACTATTCACACAAACAATAATTCAGCTTGGATAGAAATAGAATCACCTATATTTGATTCTATTAACAACCAAGTAAAAGAATCTCTTGAAAAAATTAGTAATAAACCATTTACTAATTGGGCTCAACATCATTGGGTGTACACACAAAGAAAAGATTTTGATATGGAATGGATGCATCAACATATACAAGTACATCCACCAGGCCGTTCAAAGATACTAACTGATTATACCTTTACATTTTACTTACAAACTACCGATGAGATATCTGGAGATGATGGTAAAATAGTTTTTCAAGATGAGTATGGAACTAAACATAAGTTTCTACCAGAGGTGGGTGATATCTTTTTATTTGGTGGTGATATAAGACATACCGCAATACCAACACCCAACTCAAACAAGGAAAGAATAGTTTACGCGGGAAGTTATTGTTTAGATATTTATAATCAAAGAAGTTATGAAAAAAATACTATCTAAAGAACAATGTAATTCTATTCTTAATCAAGTACAATCGCAAGAATGGCAAAGAATTGATTTTCATTGTAGATACGACCAAACCTTTATAGAAGATTCATCATTGGTAAGCTCGTTTCAAGAATTTTTTGGGAAGGAATTTAATTCCATACCCATAATGAAAGTATTAAGATTACAAGAAGGAGATGGGTTACCACTCTATTCTGGTGATTACGATAGTGTATCAGATGATGCCTTTAAAAGATATCATGGTACAAATTTTATAATAGAATGTTATTTAAATGACGATTTTACAGGAGGTGAAATTAGTGTAGTAAACGATACATATACACCTATTGCAGGAAATGGTATAACACAAAAAAGAAGTCAAATATGTAGTATATCAAATATAACTAATGGAACCGCCTATTTAATATTTTGTTATGTAAAAGGTTTTGTTTCTAACAATTTATTATGAACTATAATTTAGAAATATTATCTAGTGAGCAACTAAAAACTCTAAAGGAGTTAGTGAATAGGTCTCTAACTAATCCTACAAATCCACAATTAGGAAGTGTTGATGAATACCAACAATCAACTACTTTTTTTAAACCCGATAGTAATAAAGAGTTAAGTAATTTTATAAATAATATTACTGGATACACAATACCACAAATAAATAGTTTATTTTATATCACATATAATGAAGGAGATAAACTACCAGTTCATAGAGATAGAAGAAATCCAAGCATAAAACAAAATCCAGACCATAGCATTTCATATTCGTTTTTATTAGATATGTGTGAAGAAGGTGGTGAATTTTTAGTAGATAATACAGATGTTAACTTTAAACTACCAGGTCAATATTTATGGTTTGACGGGTGGGATATTCTCCACGAAATAAAAGAAGTTAAAAAAGGTCAAAGGAGAGTTTTAATAGTGTGGTATAGAGAAGCAAATACTTCAAAGCTATTTTAAAATATGGAAAGAGAAGATGCAATATTAAAGGGGTTATTAGAAATAGCTGAGAAAACAGTAGTTAATGATTCTTATCAGATACCATATGATATAAACAAAGAAACTGATATGTGGTTTGTAGTATTACCACAATGGAGTGAAAAATTACCACCATTTAATTTAGCAAGATTATCATCAATACTTTTAACTGAAGGATATTTTACAAAATGTTTAGATTTAAATGTTAAGGCATGGAATATATTAGAACAATATCACGATGAATTGGGATATGACCCATGGGATGGTGCATGGACATTTAAATGGAAGGGCCAGACATATTGGGATGAACTACATCCTTATTTAAATAATTTCCTAAATAATGCATTACAAGAAATAATAAAAGCAAAACCAAAGGTAGTTGGTTTTTCTGTTTATTGGACAAATACACAGCTTGTATTTTGGATGAAAAATGAACTTAAAAAGTATCTACCAGATACTGTTTTTGTTGCAGGTGGACCATCTACTCATTCAGATGCAGAAAACTTACTACAAAACTTTGATGTGGTAATAGTGGGTGAAGCTGAAAAACTAATTATTACTTTATTAGATAGTATAGAAAATGAAACACTTGATAAGAATGAATATCCAATTAGATTAACACAACCTTCGAACGAACGAATTGATTTAAATATTCATCCAATACCAAATTATTCTGATTTTGATATCAACGATTATAAAATTCCCAATGGGATGATATCTGAATTTAGTAGAGGGTGTGTAGCAAAGTGTACATTTTGTGAAGAAACACATTTTTGGAATTTTAGACAACGAGGGTATCTAAGTTTAGTAGATGAGTTAGAACATCTTAATAAACAATTCGGAATGAACGCAGTATGGTTTGTAGATAGTTTAGTAAATGGTTCAATAAAAGAACTTAGAATGTTTTGTGAAGAGGTTGTAAAACGAGATTTAAAAATTCAATGGTTCGGATTTGGTAGACACGATAAGAGAATGGATTTAGAATATATGCATCTACTAAAAGCATCGGGTTGTGTAGGATTTCAATATGGCTCTGAATCGGGTAACAATCGAGTTTTAGATGAGATAAACAAAAGAATTACTAAAGAAGATATGGAGCAAAACTTCATTGACGGAGCAATTGCAGGAGTAGAAAGTATAACTGGTTGGATTATATCATTCCCAACAGAAAAAACTAATGATTTTGTAGATACACTAACTCTTATATGGAGAAATAGAAATACAAGTATAACAAACCTAATAGCAGGAACACGATTCCACTATGGACCAAACACAATAGTGGCACAAAACCCACCAAAATTTGGTTTAATGACTCATACATACGAAGGTTGTCATATTAGAGAGGATTTGACAATGTCACTACCATCAGTAACAGTAAGGGGTAAGTGTTGGAGTTTGTTTTGTTACGAATTAAAAGCAAATAAAACAATTCATTTTGCAAAAAGACCAAACTTTCCAAAAGAACACTATTCTATTAAATATAATAATAGAAAGAGATTTTCTAATTTAGATTTTGAAGAGTTTGATTATAACATATACAATTCAAACAGACCTTTTGTTGATTCAACAATAAACGAATTACTAGGAACTTGTAGATTTTTATGGAGGTCTCGTGGTGGGTATAAGTTACAGATGAACTTTAGTAAAGAACTGCAATTAAAAGATTTCGGACCATCTCTAGCACCAGATTTAAAAGGTAGGCTTATATTTGAAATAACCGATAAAGGTGATTGGGTGTATGATATAGACCTTGAATTTAAACAAGAACCTTTTGCTTGGCAACCATTATCATATGTTTACGAATGGTCAGAAGAGCATTCAGTTAAAAGAGCGAGAAAACATGCTAAACCAGAGTGGGGTACTGATGGTGTTACTGAAGAAAAGAAACAAGAAATTATATCAGAGGCAGCTAGAATGAATAGAGAACTTGATTTATCCTTTAAAGTTACTGATGTTATAAAAGGAGATTGGTCAGTTAAAACGAAAAACAAAAGTTTATTTTAATATGATATATTCTACAATGTGTATTGGTAAAAAGTGGGTTGATAAATTTAAAAATTCAATAAATAACTTCGGCCGAAAAAACACATTATATGTTTTAACCGATTTACCAAACGAGTTTCCTGATTGTAAAACTTTTCTATATACTAGAGAGGAATTTTCTTATTATGAAAAAATAAATCTTATGTTAGATTTATTAGAGAAATATAAAGAAAGAGTAACATACATAGATTCAGATTGGTTAAAACACTACAATACTAATATAAAATTTTTAGATGAGAGTTTATATACCTATCAAATATTTCTTGTAGATACAAAACCAATAGCATCCTTTTTCCCAAACTCAGAACTTAAAAAAATAAATAATATAATAAATAAAATCGGATTAACCGAATTTGGAAGTCGTTATATACCAGAAGCTGTATTATCATTTCCTTATTTTAATAACTTTAATGAAATAAAAAAGGATTTTAACGTCATGCAAAATCCAATTGAAAATATTTATAATAAAGAAGTACCAGTGAGAACCGCACTTAGAAAGTATAGTAAACATGGTATAGGATATGGAGAAGGTTTGGCTATCACTGCAGTTGCAAATAAATATAACATAGATGTAAAGGATTTTGAAGAATTTGAACATCATACATGGAGAAAAAAAGTTTTAATTTAAGGAAAACAAAGATGGCAGATAATATTAGTAAAAACCCCCCAAAGGGAAAGGTTAAGTTTAATATCACATTATCAGAAGAACAAAAAGATGCAAAGTCAAACATCTTATATCATCCATATAATTTTTTATTGGGTAAAGCAGGTAGTGGTAAAACTCTCCTTGCAGTTCAAGTAGGGCTAGATATGTTCTTTACAAGACAAATAAATAAGATTGTTATAACAAGACCAACAGTATCAAATGAAGATAATGGTTATCTACCTGGTTCTTTAAATGAAAAGATGGAACCATGGTTAGTACCAATTCGCTCTAATATGAGAAAGGTTTATAACAAACCTGCTATTCTACAAAAGATGGAGAATGATGAAAATATTGAATTAGTATCTTTATCTCACTTTAGAGGAAGAACGTTTGAGAACTCTTGTGTAATTGTAGATGAATTTCAAAATCTAACTAAACAACAACTTAGTATGGTATTGGGGAGATTGGGTAAGGGTTCTACTATGATATTAACTGGTGACCCTCAACAGATTGATTTAAAATTCTCAAATGATTCAGCGGTTCATGATGTACCTAAGTTAAAACCATCTCAATATGTTTATTCAATATCACTACAAGATAATCATAGGCATGAAGCATTAGATGAGTTACTGCAATTACTTCAAAATTATTCGTGAAAATATTAATAATAGGTATAGCTAGAAGTGGTACTACATCATTATTAAGAGGAATCAGTTCTCAAGGATTTTATGATATAGGTGAACCTTATAACAAATGGGTTCGTTCTGAATTAGCATATCCATTAGAGGAGTTGGATAAACATGATAATATTGTTGTTAAACATATAGCTCTCCAAAAACCAAAAAATTACAAAGGTACTTGGATTGAGTTTCTTATTGAGTTCTCAAAATCATTTGATAGAATTATATTTTTAGATAGAAGTGATTTTGAAGAACATTATGAAAGTACCTTAAATTTATGGTATAAATCTCACATACAAAAACAATCAGTAATGAGTAAATGGTCTAGTGAAGATATACCGGATTTGTTTAGAGTAGGATTTGCATCAGGTGGTGGTAGACATGCATTACAAAAAGAAAAAGATGAATTCAAAGAAGTTGTAAAAACATTAAATGGTAATATAACTTTTTATGAAGATTTATACGGTAAAGATAGGGATAAATCTTTAGAAATAATATCATCTTGGAACCTTCCACTCAAAAATTCAGAATTATGTTTATATTTAAATCCAAAATATAAACTAAAAAAAGATTCAAAAAAACTCTTATAAAATTAGGATTTCTCGTTTATTTTTCGTATATTTACTATGTAAATAATTAATAACACTATGAGTAATACTAAATTTGAAATCTGGCTTAATAAAGTTAATCAAGAAAGAAAAGAACATTGGGATAAAAACTATTCTTACAAAGAATACACCCCACTTACTGTTAAAAAAGGACAGAAGTATATGAAACTTATAGATGAAGGTTCTGTATGGGCATTCGTTTCTATGTGGGAAGGTGTACTGAAAGGTTCTTTAGTATGTAAAGGTGATTTACTAAAACCAGCTTCTTGGAACTCACCAGCTAAACATAACAGAGGTAATATCTTTGATGGAAGTGATAAGTGGAACTTCTACGGACCAGCTTATATATCGTAATGAAATATAAAATATTATTATTAACCCTACTAATCATGGGGTGTCAGAGAATACCTCTTGATGAAATAGGAACCCCAATTGGAGGTGGTGATGGTGTAACCTTCACAAACCCATTTTCTTCAATCACCCAACCAAATTATCTAAACCCATCTCATAATACACGAATACCATATCTACATACAAATTATGATGAAATGTATAACACATATGGAATTAATTTAGTAAAAGATAATTATACAGGCCCACCGAGAGATGCTGTTGTTATTGATTATAATGGTGATGGTTACTATGATTTAGTTCATAGTGGAACTGATTGGGAAAACTCTTTTAGAGCTGAAATAACCGATGATGACCCATTAGGAAATCAACATCGAAATAAAATTCAATTTTTTTATGGTAATGAAATTGGTAAATTAACATTAGATACAGCAATGTCTGATAAATTTTGGGGATTACTGCATGGATATAAAGGAAATGTAAATGATTATAATAACGATGGTATACCAGATATGTTATTTGCTGGAACTGGTTGGCACGGCCCTTCAATAAATAATTCCCCACCTGAATATCTGAATCACGAATATCCAACCATGTTATTGAGTAATGGAATTGGTAATTATGAACAAATTAATTTTTTGGAATTATCTGACCATTATGACCATTCAGTATCATCTGGAGATTATGATAATGATGGAGATATTGATATTATGTTTATTAGACCAGGTCATAGACCCGAGTGGGTAGAACAACATGGTATGAGTATTGGTAGAATATTAAAAAATAATGGTAATGGTGATTTTGAAATAGTAGAGTTAATCAAAACAAATACAACTGATGATGGTCGAACATGGAACATTTCAAATCAGCTAGTACCTTTAGGTATTACTTACAATAAATTTGCAAATGAATTAGTGGATATCAATAATGATGGATTTTTAGATTGGATTCTTGGTGGTGCGAAAAATTCTGGTTCTCATATATTACTTGGTAATGGAATTGATTTTATGAATGGAACAATAGAACTTCCAGGTGTTTCTAATTATGATTTCTTATTTGATTTTGAAATATATGATTACGATTCAGATGGAGATTTAGATATTATAGCATATAGAATACCTGATAGGGAATCTGGTTCTCATTATGAGGGATGGTATATGCAAATATTGAAAAATGAAGGTGGTTCTTTTATAGATGTATCTTCAACCGATATTAATGATAACTCAAAGTTTGGTGGAAGTTATTATCCTCCTTTCATAGATATAGCAGATTTTGATAATGATGGAATTATAGAGTTATTTAATAATGCTATAGGTAGAAACTCAGACTACATGCCATGTAACACTTGTATTCAACCCAAATTAGAATGGGAACTAATTGATGGTAAGTTTGTTAGAAAATAATTGTTAAAAAATTAGGTTTTCTCGTTTTTTTTTCGTATATTTACTATGTAAATGATTAAAACTTAAAAGATGACTATTAAACAATTTTATTTAGAAAACTATCCAACTGATGAGTTGGGAACTGAACTTAAAGAAACCTCAACTTTCTCAGGCTTATTAAATACATTATTCACCGGCGGTGATGTTTATGATTACTTTGGTGTGGGTGATTCCCTAATCAGAGAAAGATTATTCACTAAATTATCAGAAGAACTTGAAACTTCTTATGATTACATATATGACCTTTGGTTAAAATAAACCCTTAAAAAATAAAAATATGAATAAGTACGAAAATGGATACATGGGAAAAATTGAGTATTGGACTGAGAAGTTAAATGCTGAGGTCTTTCAAACTCAAAAACCAGATTTAGTAGAGATAGATTCTATCCACAAGAAATTAGATTACTTTATACAAAAACAAACTGATTTGGTAGTAAGCAAAATTAGAGAAAAATAAATACGAAAATGTTTGGTAAATCCAAATATTTTTCGTATATTTACTATGTAAATGAGTGATAATTAAACCTTTTAAAATTAAAAAATGATAAACGAAACGCATATTGGATTAGTAAGAATGAATGAAAGTAAAACTGAATTATACGATTCTCAGTATATGTTATCTAAGTGGGAAAGAAACCTAGGTGATGTTCTTAATATCGATGGAACTAAATGGTTGGTTGGTATTATAGGAGATACTAAGAATGATGTAATTTCTGCCCTTAATAAGATTGTTAAAAAACATAATTCTATAATCAATAAGAAGAATTATCAACAGAGAAAAAAAGAGAAAATGGTAATGAGTCAAATTACTAATAATATAATGAAAGAATTAAACCTTTAAAATATGATAAACACTAAAATTAAATTTAAAAATAAATACGGACAAATCCAAGAAGGAATTGTTACAGATGATAACTACCAATGTGATTACGACCCAATCCTTAATGGGAGTGTTAGAGTATCAGTAGATTATGGTAGTAACCTTTTGGGAACAGTAAATACATTAATAGATAAATCACAAATAATATGGGCTTAGAATTAAAACAATATATGTTCACCTTTGAAGGTGGAGGATGGAATACTTGTTGGGCAAGAACTCTACGAGGAGCTAAGAAGTTAGCAGTACAACAATATGAAGATAATCCCGCTCTTGTAGTGAAAGTAGATTCAGTTCACCTAGCAACCGAAAGGGGATTGAAAACAGCAATGAGCAATTTTTATTAAACAATTAAATTTTAAATTATGATTAAAGCAATTAAAAGTAAAATGTTAACTTACCTATTCAAAGATTGGGTAATGAACGAAACTGATTTAGAAACTCTTAAAGTTTCTAAGCAATTCATCAAAAAAAGAGAAGTAGAAATTACAGGTCATGTACCAGTACTTGGATTCAGGTCTCATCTCCCCCAAGAAGATTAAAAAAATTATTAAAAATAAATCGGAAAATGTTTGGTAAGTCCAAATATTTTTCGTATATTTACAATGTAAATAAGTGATATGACAAATAAGAAAAAAATAGTTTACATCGATATGGATGGTGTTTTGGTTAATTTCGGTAAAGCAATTGAAGATTGGTTTATCTCTCACCCACACTTAGAAGAAAGATACAAAACTTTTCCTGACCACATTCAAGGATTATTCAGAATCGCACCACCAATGGAGGGTGCTATTGAGGCAGTTACGAAATTATACGAAAGTGGTAAGTATGAATTGATGATTGCTACTTCGGCTCCTTGGGGTAATCCACAAAGTAATAGTGATAAAAGATTTTGGATAGAAGATTACTTTGGTAATATGTTTCACAAAAAAATGTTTATTACTCACAGAAAAGATTTATTGATGGGTGATTACCTTATTGATGATAGATTGAAAAATGGTGCTGGTGAGTTTAGTGGTGAACTATTAAGATTTGGATTAGACTGGGAAAACGATAACAAACCAAACGAATACCCAACTTGGGATAGTATATTGGAAAAATTATTATAGTGAAAAACGAAAGATTAGGATTTTTTGATTATGTAATGGCATTTGTTGTGATACTTTTAATGTTCATGGCAGCATCATGTACTAAGGAAGAATTATATGATGATACAATAATACCAACATTAGAACTTGATGGAAGATTACCATTAGATAATAATGGATACTACCATTTAACTCTTAATCAAACAACTAACCAAACTACACATCGTATCACAGGAACAGTTTTAAACACTACTGAACCAACGAAAGTATCTTGGTGGAGTAATCTTACTTGGGAGTATCAAGGTGAGGATGTACCTACTGTAAATGGTTCATCTTATGTAGGTGATGGTGGTCGGATTAACACAATGATTGCACCAATACGAACAATGGTTGGTGATACCCTTATAGTAGAGGCAACTGTTAGAGAGTGGTTAATTGTAAAGGAAATTAAAATAGTGTTAGAATGATAGAATTTGAGCTTACTCCTATAACCGAAGAAACCTTTGAAAGACAAGATTGGGAAATGGTTGTAGAAAAAGAAGAAGAGGGTGATTATAATGAATCTGAAGAATATTATTTTTGGCGATTACCACTACCCAAAGATAATCCAGATATAGATTCACCTAGTTTAATTTCATCATGTAATGATGATTATTCAGAGTTAGGAATAAAAAAGGGTGAATACTATCTAGAGATAGAGGGATTATATGGTCTAGGATTATGTACCTCTGAAGAAGAATTAGAAATCCTTTATAGAGCATTAACAAAAACAGAAATAGAAGATTAAATTATAAAATTATGAGAAAATATACAGCAGAACAATTACAAGGTAATTATGAAAAATTCATAGAGGCACTTAAAAAAGTATTTAAGGGTGATAGATTAGAAAAACTATTACTTATGTATTCAGAAAGTGAATTAGGCCAAGAACTTGCACTTGCACCAGCAAGTGGTAAACTACATTTCCATTCGGCGTATGTGGGTGGATATATTGACCATGTTTTAAATGTTGCAAGAAACTCTGTAAGATTAAAAAGAGTTTTTGAAGAAGGTGGTTTAAAAGTAGATTTTACAGATGAAGAATTATTATTTGCAGCGTTTCATCATGATTTAGGTAAACTCGGAACTAAAGAAGAAGGGCCATTATATAAACCAGAAACATCTGATTGGCACAGAAAGAACCAAAACTCCATGTTTAAACACAATGGTGAACTTCATTTTATGGATGTAACTCATAGAGCACTTTGGTTATTAAATCAATATGGTATTCCTTATACTGAAAAGGAAATGTTAGGAATTATGTTAGCAGATGGATTATATAATGATGCTACTAAACCATATTTTATTTCTTACAAAGAAGAATTTAGATTAAAAACAGATTTACCTTATATTCTACATTGGGCAGACCACATGAGTTGTAGACAAGAAAATAAAGAATGGGAAGATTCAAAACCATTCTAACTGACATATTGTCATAATTAAAAGTGATTGTACTGACATATTGTCATACTATTATGAATGGTATGACTTTGGTACAATAGATAGTAAATGTATAATTAAAAAAAGGAATATTATGTTTTACACAATTAATGAAAATTTCGTAGATAACTTCTTTAGAGATATCTCTACAACAAAACCAACTAATAGATTGAATTCACAATTTGAAGCAACCGTATTAGAAGATGGTAAACAAAAAGTTACAATTAACACTATTGGACATAATCCAAAAGATATTACAGTAGATGTTACAGATGAAGAAATTGCAATCAAATCTAAAAAGGGAGAAGATACTTCTCATTTTGTAAAAGATATTGATTTAATTTTAACAGTTGGTTCTGATTATGATGGAACCAAAACAACAGCTAAGTTCGATAATGGACTATTGACTCTCCTTATTGATAAGAAAATCAATAAAAAAGCAAAATCACTAAAGATTACAATCTAGAAATGATTTTGAGCCAATAAGAAAGGGAGTGAAAACTCCCTTTTTTTATATCCTAATATTTATAAGTACACAATAAAATATATCAAATGAAAGATATTTACAAACAAAGAGTAAGTGACAAGATTGAAAATTGTTCAACACGAGTAAAAATTGTTAACGATATGGTTACAGGTGAAAGACCAGCTGATTCTAAACAAGCGGCTTCTTATTTACGAGATGTACTAAACGAACTTAACTCGATTGATGAGATAGTTAATAGGGGGTAACCTTTATGAAATTCAGAACTTTATTATTAGGATTATCAGCACTATTCGTAGCATTTAATGCTGCGTTCTTTTCGGTAAGTGGTTTATCGAAACTATTTGCTGGTGCTTCACTCTCTGTAATTGTTATGGCTAGTTCATTAGAACTTGCTAAACTTATTACTGCAGGATACCTTTACAACTATTGGGATAAGATAAACAAATCATTTAGAATCTATCTAAGTGGAGCAGTACTTATCTTAATCCTTATAACATCATTAGGTATCTATGGATTCTTAACCTCTGCATTTCAAGATACATTCA
>OBMK010001350.1_pt1 | contig 20991 bp, 32 predicted proteins | sample 1539081 | NCBI WGS metagenome assembly OBMK01 (sample SAMEA3355528, study PRJEB22509) | marine metagenome | biome: marine; feature: river plume; material: water | place: USA | collected 2010-08-07 | depth 0.5 m | reverse complement strand
ATTGGGTTGATTGTTTAGAATACACAATGTTTAATAACGATTACTTTGTTCGTAATAGACAAGGTAAAACTAAGTTCTTAAATGTATTGCAAGGTAACAATGAACAACAAGCAGATGATTGGTATGGTGCAGTTAAGCATTATCCATTTGAAGGTTGGGCAATGGCTGGTTACAACATGAAGCAATTACATCTTGCATTACGTAGACTTATTGTTATGCGTGATGAGAAGATGCTTGATCCGGGTAGAGATTTAATTCACTACTTGGGTACAAGTAAATTGAATTGGTCGTGTATCTTTACTGCAATACAACGTAACATTAGAGAAACTATTAATCCTAATATGATGGTAACATATGATGCCGCTAGTCCGTTTATTACAACGGCTAAAGGTCAAGCATATACACAACATGTACACAGGAATAATAAGTTTAGCTATGTTATGGAACAAGCAGTAGATGATAAACGTTTCCAACACAGTAACATTCCTTTCCCATACAATAGCCCTATTGGCGAACGTATGAACATGGGAGACTTATGTTACATGGGTCCAGGTATGTTAAACAAACTTGGAAAAGAAGGCAAGACTAGTTGGGATAGTTTCTCATACTTCTTGTTAATGGCACACAATGTTTATCAACATATTGAAGCATGTCAACGTGCTAATACACTTGCTGACATTGCAACAACCAGGTACAAGCCAAGTCACTTAGAATGGAATAAAGTGAAACCTGGACAAAGTGAATTTGACTTATGGGTACCTCGTGATGTAATTTACGTTACAGAGTTTATCGATAAGTTATTTAAAAGTGAAACACCGATGCAACTGCTTAACGAAGGTGAAGCAATGCTTACACACTTCAGTGGTATGAAATCAATTAAATCATCGCAAGGTGCATTTGATAGTTTATTTGACTCGGGTGACACAGTTCAAGAAGAATCAGACGGTGAGTTTACATCAGAACAAGCCGAAGCGGCAGAGGACTTCTTAGAACACCTAGAACAATAAATGGAGGAAATGTTATGGGAACAGGTACAATTAATAGTAAAAAAAGATATCTAAATAACTTAACAATTAAACATAGAATGCTTGACAAAGAGATAGATTCGTTATATACTAATCACAGTAGCGATGATATACTAAAAGCAAAGAAACAAGAAAAGTTACATTTGAAAGAAGCAATCGTTGCTATTGAAAATGAATTAACAGAAATAAGTAAACACTAACTAGCAGGTACAAGCTAATGAAAAGAAACTACACAACAAGCAATGACGTTACAGGCGTAACGTACTTCATTGGAACAGAAATTGAACATACAGTTGCATATGGAAAGAAAACACTATTTGTAGTTGGCATTCAAGACTTAGAAGAAGTCAAAGCAATGGCAGAACGTAATGAGGTTGAAGCAATCTATTTAGGTGCTAACCAAAGTTTTGAAATAACTGGCGATGACGGTACTGATGCAGAAAACGATGGTTGGGATGCATTAGTAAAAGGTCTAACACCAAAATATTATGTTACATTGGATTTTGATGTAGCAGACGTTGACTGGGTGCTAGAAAGTGGTTACACAGAAAATAATAATTTTATCCCAATGGTAAGTGTCAAGGTTCCATACGTTGAACAATTGGGATATAATGCTTGTATTAAGATTGATGATATTGATTTTAATGCAACAAACAAAGGAGTGTGGACACATAGTTTACATTCATTAATGGACCATAAAAAGTTCACAAATTGGAATCAATATAAACAAGACGAAATAATTGAATAGGAGAAACTATAATGCCAAAGAAAATTCGTTTAATGGATGATGCGACAGCAACAACCGAAGCACCAGCAGAAGCAACAGAAACAAATGCAAGCTCTGTTGATAAACAAACTGTTGACGCAGTAATGAAGTATCTTGAAGCTATTGATTGGAAGCTATGGGAAATGCTTAAAATCATGAAAGCCGATCAAGAAAGTAAGTAACATGATAAATGTATCACAAAGGCAAATCTGGGTAACATTTAGTAAGGAAGGTGTACACTTGTATCCTGCCGCTATTGACGATCCAGCACTAGCCACAGGCGGATGGGATGACGTGTCATTCCTAGGATATGCACATAGACATATCTTCCACTTCCGTGTAGCAATTGATGTATTCCATGATGACAGAGATATTGAATTTATTCAATTCAAACGTTGGTTGGAATCGTTATATGCTAACAGCACATTAGAACTAAATCATCGTAGTTGTGAGATGATAGCAGAGGAATTAGCACAGGAAATACACAACAAGTATCCTAATCGTTCAATTACAATTTCAGTCGCAGAGGATAATGAGAACGGTGCGACAATGACATTTAACCCAACAGAAGGATAACGTAATGTCTACAATAAAAAACGACAATACAGTTTCAGTAAACTATTTTAAACTGGCCGGGTATTATAACATCAATGATATTAAGTATGACCTACTTAAAATTATTGCTCCATATGATGGATACATGTTTAATGAGAAAGAAACAGACAAACTCATTAGTGTATTCAACTCTTACTTGGGTGATCTAAAAAAGAGTTTTAAGATCTTTAGTTATGATATTCAGACTACTGAAAAAGAGAATGCATTTACTTTTGACATTCAAATTAAAATGCAAAAAGACCGTAGCCCTAAGAAGCTAAAAATTCACGTAGGTAAACTTTGGTACGAAGTTAACAAAGCCAAAGAAGCAGGTACGAATGCGTAAGCTATTCTACATGGGCTTAGAACCTTATGAAGGCCGATATACATTACAGTTGCAAGACTGGAGTGAAGAAGCCTTTAAAAAACGTGGCATCGAATATGTAGTTGTTCCAGGCACTACAATCGATAATACTAAATCAATAAGTGTGGGGCAAGTATTAGATGCACATGGCAGATCATATTTTGGTATGAGTCAGCTTATGAATCTAGTACAAATGATGCGTAATGGTGAATGTAGTGGAAAAGATGTAGTATTCTTTGAAGATATGTTCCAACCGGGTATCGAAAGTCTTCCATATATTATGTGTCAAATTCCAGAAGAACAACGTCCTAAAATTTATTTACGTTGTTTGGCACAAGCAGTTGACCCTGATGACTTTGTTCATGTATGGGGTATGAGTAAGTGGATGTCGTTATACGAACAAATGTGTAATGAGATTCCTAACGTACACATTTTAGCAACAAACGAAGAAATGGTTGCTCATATGAGAATTGCTAATTGGAATGCACCTATCTATAATATCTCAGGCTTGAGCTTTGGAAAAGAAGAAGTGTTAAGCAGAGTAGAGAACAACGTTAAGCCTTGGACAGAACGTAGCAACAGAGTAGTATTTGCGGCACGTTTTGATCAAGAGAAACAACCAGACTTCTTTATGGATGTTATTGAGATGGTGAAAGCTATTAATCCTAATATTGAATTTGCAGTACTAAGTGGCGGTCCGTTGCGTAGTAACAATCAAAAATATTTAGATAGAGCTTTACAAATGGAAGCAGATGGTAAACTTACAATACTAAAAGACTTACAAAAGAATGAATACTACAATGTAGTAAATGATTCTAAAGTAATGTTTAATTGTGCATTGCAAGACTGGGTATCTAATACAGTCAGTGAAGCAGATGCATTGGGTTGTAATGTTGTTTATCCTGCATACAGAAGTTTTCCAGAAACTTTTGCAAATGATCATACTAGACTTTATATGCCTTGGAGCAAGGAAGATGCAGTAAGTAAAATCCTAGCAGGCATTGAAGCACCTAGTGATAAGATGGGTAAGATTAGTGATTGGACTAATGGTACTATTGATCGTATGATTGATATTATGGAAGGCAGTTATAAACACAACCAATGGCTACGTAGCGGTAATAGATATCGTGATAGAGTAGCGGAGGAGAAATATTAATGAAAGTATTAGTAACAGGAGCAGGCGGATATATTGGTTCGCAAACATGTAAAACATTATTCAAAAAAGGATATCATGTTGTAGGTGTTGATAGAAACAAAATTAAACATGGTTATTGTAAAACTGTTTATTCAGGTGATTACAGAGACTATGCCGTGCAAGCGTTACTACTTGATATTGATTGTGTAGTTCATATTGGAGCAACAAGTTTAGTAGGACCTAGTGTTTTAGACCCTAGCAAATACTATAACAACAATGTTGCAAGTACACTTGAATTACTTGATGCATGTAAAAATCAAAACGTTAAACGTTTTGTATTTGCAAGCAGTGCGGCAACTTATGGTGAGCCAGAGGAAGATGTATGTAGAGAATCAGAAATACATGAACCTGTAAACCCATATGGTTGGAGCAAACGTATGACTGAGATTATGTTAAAAGATTATGCAAAAGCATATGGAATTAACAGTGTTAGTCTACGTTTCTTTAACGTAGCTGGTGCAGACTTAGATGGTGAGTTTGGACAAGAAAAAGAAGCTACACATATCATTGCTAAACTTATGGAAATGACTATGGACAATAAACCATTTACATTAAATGGAAATGATTTTGATACATATGATGGAACATGTGTTAGAGATTATGTACATGTAGATGATGTTGCTAATGGTATAGCTATGGCAGTAGACTTTACTGAATTTAAAAATGATGCTTATGTATTTAATTTAGGTAATGGTGAAGGATACAGTAACTTAGATATTGTTTTGGCAGTGGGTGATAACACACCATTACAACCAGTAGTAAGTACAGGACCTGCACGTGCAGGAGATCCTGCAAAGCTAGTAGCAGATAGTAAACTAGCAAATACATTACTAAAGTGGCAACCCAAATATGGACTTGACACAATAGTAAAGACAGCATATAATTATTATTTAAAAACTAACAAGACGACATCCTCGTCGTAAACTCGGAGATTATAAATGAGTAAGAGTAAACAAATTAAGGCCCGTTTGCAGGATGCAAACATTCGTCATTGGGCAGGCGATAACATTTCAGAAGTATTACAAGATGGTGACACAGAAGCACTAATAGAAGAAGCAACAGTAGCATTTGAGAGCGTACTAGATGCACTTGTAATTGACAGACAAAACGATCCAAACAGCATGGGAACTGGTAAGCGTCTAGCAAAGATGTATATCAAAGAATTAATGGCAGGCCGTTATGAACCTATTCCGGTTGCAACTGCATTTCCTAATGACAGTTCATCAAGGTATGAAGGTATGCTAGTAGTACGTAGTGAGCTAACAAGCATGTGTTCACATCATCATCAGATTGTAAAAGGTATTGCATACATTGGTATTATTGCAAGTGATAAATTAATCGGGTTGAGTAAGTATACACGTATTGCACAATGGTGTGCTATGCGAGGTACACTACAAGAAGAACTTGCAAACGACATTGTACGTGAGATTCAGAAGGCAACAGGTGCCGAACACTTAGGTGTTTATGTACAAGCAACACACGGTTGTGTTGAAAACAGAGGTGTAAAGGCACACAGTAGTCTTACACAAACAACTGTACTCAAAGGTGCATTTAAAAATGACCCTGGTACTAAGAAAGAGTTTATGGATAACATTAAACTTCAACAATCATATGCGAGTGGAAAATAAAATGGTGAACAAAGTATATTACACATGGAAAGATATTGAACACATGATAGACACTGTAAACAATCTTATGTTTGCAGATAATTGGCGTCCAGACTATATCGTTGGAATGACACGTGGTGGACTTGTACCAGCAGTAATGATGTCAAACAAAACAGGTATTATGATGCATGCACTAGATGTACGATTTAGGGATACAGATCCAGAGTATGTTGGCCCAGAAAGTAACTGTTGGATGGCCGAAGATGCATTTGGTTACCAAGGCGATGGATCATCTCACATCAATCACAGAAAGAATATTTTAGTCTTTGATGACATTAACGATAGTGGTAAAACTATGCAATGGATTAAAGATGACTGGCCTGCAGGCTGTTTACCAAATGACAAAGGTTGGGATACAGTTTGGGGTAATAACGTTAGGTTTGCATCATTGCTTGACAATCAAGCAAGCAACTTTGGCGAAGTAGACTATACAGCTATGGAAATCAATAAGATGGAAAAAGATGTATGGGTAGTGTTTCCATGGGAAGGCGAACGTGAATATGGGCAGTTCTGATACAGTAACAATAACTAGTGCTCCAACTTACACTGTAACAGATTCAGATTATGTATTTGACATAACTGAAAACAGCTATTGGAGTAATGCAGTAACAACGTCTTCTATGTCTCCGAGTAGAATTACATTAACCTTGCCCGAAGACGAAAAAACTTATATTGGTGGCATGGAAGTTAATGAACTTACTGACACAATTATAAAACAACGAAGAGAGATTGAAGCCCTCACTGATATTATATCAGAGATAGTTGAAACAGGTGAATTCAAAGTTGATATGGATTTAAAAGAAAGAGTGCTTCAAAAAGAATTTCTTGAGAAACTAGCAGGAGAAAATGATGAAGACATTCAAACTTGAAATGTATGGTTATGGTGGTGAGATGGTTCTCGGTACAATCACCAAAGAAGCATACGAACATTGGGCAAACAGAGAAGAAGATGACGAAGGAAGACATCATCATTTATTCTGGGATCCATATGAAGAATCAGATGGCAACGATGTTGTAGACGATGAAGATCCACGTTGGTTAGGTAACTGGCATGAGATTGATGATATTGCACATACACACGGTGCGTTTTATGATCAATGTACAGTTGAAGTAATTAACGAAGATGATGAAACAATATGGCAAACCGAAGAACCTGAGATAGAATCTACTACAATTGAAGATCCAGATGACCAACCACCGGGTTACTACTTTAAAGGTTGGAGTTCTGAAAAAGGGCATTTCTTTAGTGCTGAGTTTGATGCAGAGGAATTTGACCCTAAAAAACTAAAATTTAGTGCTACAAACGTAGATTGTGATGTAGTAATTGATAGTGTAGAATATGACGGAGAAACGCTAGATAATGACGGTGGTGACACAAGAGGCAAGTCTTTAGGACAAGAATTCTACGAAAATCCATAAAAAACCAAGACATTTCGGTTGACAAATCATAGTATTCTTGTTATTATATACAAGTAAGTTAAATTAATAACAAGTCAGGAGACTATAATGAAGAAACTACTAGCAACATTTATTATTGCTATATCACTTTCAACAAGTGCGTATGCTGGCAATTTTAAGAGCTATTACGATTATGCAAGTAATTTGAATAGTGGTCTACAAATCAGCTTTTCTACGTCAATGATTAACAATTACACACGTAGTAACAAAATGTACAAAGGCATGATTGACAAGTACGATCATATGTTTTCAAAGTACAGTTGGTTCCAGAAGATGAAAGATCGATATGCATTTCAGCTATCTGAGATTAACAAATTTCAACAATTAATTAATGTTAAAGAAACACAAGTAACTCTCGTTAATACAACATACGAAGTTTCAACTGGTGTTATTGTAAGGCGTGGTGAAACTACTCTTACAAATGAATCTACAAACGTTGTTGAAGAAACATCTGGCAATATTGTAAAAGAGTTTGCAGTAGTTACTAAAGTTTATAGCACTACTATTAGAAAAGACTATTGGGAAAATACTAATACTATTTCTCATTATAGTGATGGTACTACAGGTACTTCTAGTAGTAACAAAATTACAAATACTACAAACGAAGTCGAAACCAATTCTCAAGTTGAAAGAGAACTTATCAGGGAGTATGCATTAATTGTACCCGAAGAAGAGAATAAGGTAGTTGACAACGCAGACATTAAGATTCTAACTGAAGCAGAATACTTAGCTAGAGCTGATGTTACTTTGTATGAAACAGACACATACAATGAAGCAGTTTGGAATATGAACAGTAGGATTAATGAATGGTATACTGTTAATATATTGTCTAAAAATTATGCTAATCACTTAGAACAAATTGGTGCACCGGCCGCTTGGGCTAGAGGCTATACAGGTAAAGGTAGTGTAATTGCTATTCTTGATACTGGTATTGACATGGACCATACTGAGTTTGATGGTAAAATTAAAGGTGCAGAATGTTTTACAGGACTTTGTAAAAACGGTCATGAAACAATACATGACGAGAATAGATTCTCACACGGAACACACGTTGCAAGTATTGCGGCAGGTAACTTAGATGGTAACGGTACAACAGGTGTTGCACCAGATGCAGATTTGTTAATTGCTAAGACAGCATGGAACTTTGGATCTTTTGATTTTAGTGTAGCAGATGAAGCAATTGCTTGGGCAGTAAACAATGGAGCAGATGTAATTAACATCAGTGCTAACTATATGTTTGATAGAACATACATGAATAGCATAGAAGAAATTGCTCCAGGTATGTATAAGTCAACAGATACAAGAGGACGTAATGGTAAAACATATGACAAGTTTGGATATGCGGCACTAGCAGACAGCGATCTTTATTACAAAGATATTGTTGAATCAATGAAAGGTCACGAAGCAGTACTAGTATTGTCAGCAGGTAACCAAGGAGCAGATGTTGCAGGTCAACCTAGCTTTATTGCACTAGATGAAGAAGTTGGTGATAGGGTTTTGATTGTTGGTAACTATGATGCACGTCAAGGTGACATATACAGGCTTTCTAATAAAGCAGGTACTATGTGTTTTGAAGTTAAAGCAGATGGTAGTTGTGCAACAGATAAGCGAATTAGTGATAGCTTTATACTTGCACCGGGTAGGTATGTAGCAGGTGCTGATGCAAATGGTGAGTACAGAACTAATAGTGGAACATCACAATCAGCTCCTATGGTATCAGGTGCAGTTGCAATTGTACACCAAATGTGGCCACATATGACAGGTGCTAACTTAACTAAACTATTGTTGAATACTGCTAATAAAGATCTTCCTAACTATGATGAGAATGTACATGGACAAGGATTGTTAGACTTAGATGCGGCAACACTTCCACAAGGTGCTATTGGTCTTCCTACTACTGGTAGAGCAGATGGTGGTACTGTAAATATTGAGAACAGTGGTATTATTGCAATGTCGGGTAATGCTACAATTTCAGCATTATCACAAACATTAGTAGTTGATGAGTATGATAGAGATTTTTACTTTGATGCTAATAGTATGGTACAAATAAATGACACAAGGACTAGCAGTGCTACAACTTCAGCAATATATGGATTTACTCCAGACTATTATGTTGGATACAATGGTGGTACTATTATCCCAATGACAAACAGTGGTACACATATTGCACTTAACCAAGAGAACAACAATGTAAGTATTATACAAAAGTATGATGGGTTTACATTAGGCTTTGTTAATGAACAAGGTAGCTTCTTGGGTAACGTTGCTGACAGTGAACTAATGAAAGTTAACGGAGCAGAAACTGCATACTTGGGTTATAGTTTTGATACTGGTAACTTGTTTGGTAGTGCAACACTTGGAGCAACTAGGTTAGATGTAGACAATAGCTCTATGCTTAAGAGTGCAGACGTTATGATGTCTAACAGTGCTACACTAGGTATTAAACAAACTGTAGACAAAGCTACATTTGGATTTGTAACAAGTGTACCAGTTAGTATTACAAGTGGTAAAGCACACTTTGATATTCCATCAAGCATAAGTAGTGATGGGAGCATTAATAACTCACAAGTAAGTAGTTCAATGGAAGCAGATAAAAGAGAAGTAGACTTTGGAATGTTTTATAGTTTTAATGCTACTGACACAAGTTCATTTACTGCTAACGTAGAACTTAGAACTAATTACGCAGGCACAAGCGAAGATACTGCTAGTGCAGGCTTTACATATAGGATGTTATTTTAATGGCAGGAAACAGATACAAAACATATACAAGGGGCAAGCTAGAAGTAATAGCTGGCCCTATGTTTGCAGGAAAGAGCAGTGAGCTTCTAAAGAGGCTCCTGTTCATTGAACACGGTGGGAATAAAGTATTAGTTCTTAAACCAATTATTGATGACAGATACGACAGTAACTTTATTGTAACACACAACCAATTAAAACACCCGGCAGTGGCCGTAATAGATTTAGAATTAGTAAAAGATAATTACACAATTAAACCTTATAACTTTCACACAGTATTCATTGACGAAGTACAATTCTTTGACAATAAAGAAACTATGTGGTTTATTGAAGAAGGGTTAAGAGAAGGTGTTAATTTTGTTGTGGCAGGTTTAGATCAAGATAGTAGAGGTGTTCCATTTGAAACTACATCAAGGTGTTTAGCACTAGCAGATGAAGTTGTAAAGATTAGAGCATTCTGTACAATATGTGGAATGGACGCAGGTAAGACACAACGACTAAGAGCAACTAAACATTCCGATAGAGTAAAGGTTGGTGGTAGTGAAACATATGAACCACGTTGCCACGAGCATTGGGAAAGCAAATGAAGAAATTATTAATGGTTGATCCACCTAATGGATGGAAATACGGATTCCCAAAACCATTACCACCTCATGCTACAATACATTACGGTGGACATGATTATGGAGTATCTAAGAACTTTAATGTAATTGAATGGATATTAGAAAATGGCTACTCACAGGAAGAGATTGACATTTGCGGCAACACTTTCTATTGTAAGTATTTTACAACAGAAGATGGCATCAACGAAGAACTAATAGGCGAAGATGTAAACGAACAATTAGGCAAACTGATATATTCAGGACAACTATTTTCAAAGGATTTAGGAAAGTAAAATGAAGTACAAGCAAACAGGCACAAACAGTTGGACAATTGAAGTTCAAGAAAATGGAAAAACAAAAGAATTGTTTATAGAATTCCCACAAGATGCACTTAACCAAGTTGGTTGGGATGTTGGTGATACGTTGATTTGGGAAGAACTAGATCATGGAGCATGGAGCATCAAAAAAAAAGACTTAAAGGAACCCACGACAAATGATCCAGAACCAGAACGTTATTATGATTGGATGCTTTGGAAATTAAGACAAGTTCGTGACAACTAAATATATACATGTTGCCAACTAACTCCTTAGAAATTGAACTTACTACAAAATGTACATTAGGTTGTCCATCATGTCCACGCAATAATCCATATGATAAACGTAAGTTATGGGATGTAGGACATATTGATACTGATCTTGTTTTAAGATTAGCAGATGAAGTGGAAGAAGATAATACTAGAGTGTTGTTTGTAGGCTGTTATGGAGATCCAATATATCATCCAGACTTTATAAATATTATGAAGGTGTATGCAGAAAAGAAAATAAGTGTATTAGTACATACCAATGCATCATTTAAAACTGACAAATGGTGGAAAGAACTTGTTTGGACAACACCTTGGAATAACAAAATTGAATTTGAGTTTAGTGTAGATGGATTAGAAGATACAAATCATTTATATAGAATAAACTCAAAGTGGAAAAGTATTCAAACAGGAATGCAAGAACTTTCTAACTACATTAAACAACAAGATGATCCTAGTAAAGTACCACAAGTAAGTTGGAAGTTTTTAGTATTTCCATACAACGAACATCAAGTTAATGAAGCACAAGAGCTATGTAACGATTATGGTTTTAAGTTTTATGCGGCAAAGAGTGAAAGAACAATAAAAAGCTATAGAGTAGAAAATAATTACATATATGATTGGAAAGGTAAAGGAGATTTATCATGGAAAATAAAAGAGAACTAAAACCTAGATGTACATTGTACAAAAATCCTATGTTCTTATCCGCTGATAAAAAACTAAAACCTTGTTGCTTTTTAAACCCACATGCTGAATGGAAAATATTTAAAGAGTGGGGAGAAGAAAGAGGACTTGACATTTCTGAAGATTTAGATATAATAAAATACAGTAGAAAAGAAATATTTGAAAGTGCAACCTGGAAAGGTTTACTAGAAAGTTTTAAAACAAATGATGCTCCATACACATGCTATAAAGAATGTGGACATAATTCTTACACAAGTGATACAATGACAGCAAAACATTCACAATATAAACAAACTAACAATAAGGAATAAAATATGACAAAAGCAATAGTCGTACTTGCAGACTCAAAACAAGCAAAGAAACTTGGTGCATCAGTTAAACGTGCATCAGTAAATTTAGACAAAAGTGTAGACATAGCATTTGCACATGATGAATATGATTACATCACTGTAATTAAAAATAAACCAAAGTCAGCAGAAGATGCTCGTACACTAGGTGGCGACATGTTTAGCAAGTATAAAGAAACTGCTACTGAATTAGAACTTGACGATGCATTAGGTTTTACTAATGACATGCTAGAAGGAATTGACTTAGCAGGATATACATTCAGTTGGTACAAAACAGATGCAAAGGATTTTGTTAAATTAAATTCGGTAACTGTTAATGGCAAAAGTATTCATTCAGTTAAGCAAAGCATTTCAACTAGTATTATGCTTGCACGTGACTTAGTATCAGAACCAGGAAATGTATTGTATCCACAAACATATGCGGCACGTATAGAACGTCACCTATCACCACTTGGTATAACAATAAAAATATATCACGAATCACAACTAAAAGAAATGGGACTTAATTTATTATTAAGTGTAGGACAAGGTAGTGCAAGAGATAGTTATGTAGTTGTTATGGAATACTTAAACGGCAAAGAAGGTGAACAACCAATTGCACTAGTAGGTAAAGGTGTTACATTTGACACAGGTGGTATTAGTTTAAAGCCAGGACGTGGTATGGGCGATATGAAGTACGACATGGGTGGTAGTGCCGCAGTAGTAGGTGCTATGCATGCAATTGGCTTACAGAAGCTTAATCGTAACGTAGTAGGTATTGTAGGCTTAGTAGAGAACATGCCAGACGGTAAAGCAATTAAACCAGGAGATGTTGTAACATCACTAAGTGGACAAACAGTAGAGAACTTAAACACAGATGCAGAAGGACGTTTAGTACTAGCAGACATTCTTACATATATACAACGTGAATATAATCCATATGTTGTTATTGACTTAGCAACCTTAACAGGTGCTATTGTAGCGGCATTGGGTCATGAGATGGCAGGACTGTTTACTAACGCAACTGATTTAGAATTTGCAATTGAAGATGCAGGCAAACTAGCAGGCGAAGGATTTTATCGTATGCCGATGGGTTCAAACTTTGCAAAAATGATTGAGTCTCCTATAGCAGATATGCAAAACATTGGAGGATCATATGCAGGTTCAACAACAGCCGCAGAGTTTCTATACAAGTTTGTAGATAGTAAAACTGCATGGGCTCACTTAGACATAGCGGGCATGGCATGGGAAGAAAAAGGTAAACCAGTTACTCCTAAAGGCGCCGCTGGTTTTGGTGTACGAACATTATTTAATTTTGTTAACAATGCTCCTACCAAACAAAACCTTGCTATTGATAAGGACATGGATTACTAATGGCACATACGATAGCAGTATTTGGTTGCGGTTTTGTTGGCGGCACTGTCGCAAATTATTTAGAAGAACATGGCACTAAGGTCATAAGAGTTGATCCAAAACTATATCCATTTGAAGATCCATGGGAAGCAGTCATGAATTCAGATGGCATAGTAGTTGCAGTACCAACGCCAAGCAGTGAAGATGGAACATGCGATGATAGTATGATTAAACAAGTATTATCTTATTGTGATGCTCGTACAAAAGTGTTAATTAAAAGTACAGTAACACCAGACTTAATACAAAACTATGATGTTAATATAGTATACAACCCAGAGTTTTTACGTGAAGCATATGCAAAGGAAGATTTTGAGAATCAACATACATTTGTACTAGGTTATCATAAAAATAACCTTCCAGATGCAGAATGGTGGGCAGATGTATTTCATCGTAATATGACTGAATGTATTTTTACAAATAGGCGTACTGCAAGTATGATCAAATATACTCATAATGCATGGTTAGCTACAAAAGTTGCATGGTTTCATGAACTATATGACAATTTACCACCAGATGTTGACTATGGCGCTATTACTAGTGCCTTGGGTAGGTTTCCTACTATTGGTTCAACACATATGCAAGTGCCAAACTCATCGGGCGGCCTAGGATATAGTGGGGCGTGTTTTCCTAAGGATGTAAAAGCCTTGACAAATGTCGTAAATCATAGTATACTTAGTACAGTTAAAGAGACAAATAATAAACTAAACTCTAAAGGAGAATAAATGATGAATATAAAAGAAACATTAGTTGTTGCATTAGGTTGTTTAATATTTTTAGTTGCTACAGGTGCTGCAAAGGCAGACGAAGTAGAAAAACAAAAAGTAGATGGATATGTAAAACACTATTATAAAACTGTTCAGGTGCAAAATAGGCAGTCTAACAGAGTATGTAAAGATGTTGATGTTCCAATTTACGGTAACAGTAATCAAGGTTTATCAGGAGAACAAGTTATAGGTGCTATTATTGGCGGCGTGATTGGTTCTAAAATTGGTAAAGGTGATGGGAATAAGATTGCAACAGGTGTTGGTGCAGTAATTGGTTCTCAAGTAGGCAAAAACAAAACACAACAAAACATTGTTGGATATAAAAGAACAACAGTGTGTGAAGACAATCCTACATATACAACGGAATATAAAAGAATATACAGTCACAGTGTTGTTAGATTTACTGATAACGAAAACAGAGTATATGACATTAGATTTCAAAAGTATCAAAACTAGTAGCAGGAGAAAACATTGGATAAGCTAAGGTATAGTGAAGCTTTCTATTCAGTACAGGGTGAAGGTAAATTTGTAGGAGTACCAAGTGTATTCCTACGTACATTCGGTTGTAACTTTCGTTGTATGAACTTTGGAGTAGATACAAAGAAAGATCGTTGGGAGCAACATGCAGAAGGCAATAGGTATAATGCAGAAGTAAAAGAACTACTTGATGCAGGTGTACACAAACAAGAAATTGAATTTGAACAATTGCCAATTGTGCATACAGGTTGTGATACTTATGCAAGTATCTATCCTGAATTTAAGCATTTTAATAAACAAGCTACAGTGGATGACGTTGTAGAACATCTTCTATCGTTAACACCCAATGGTAAATGGGTACAAGACAATGGGCAAGATGTACATCTTATTTTAACAGGCGGCGAACCATTGCTTGCTTGGCAAAGATTATATATTGATCTTTTTAACCACCCACGTATGAAGGACTTAAAAAATGTTACATTTGAAACAAACACTACACAAAACTTACATGCAGATTTTAGAGACTATCTCAACAATCAAGACAGAATCAAAGTCACTTGGAGTTGTTCCCCAAAACTTAGTGTTAGTGGAGAACGTTGGGAAGATGCTATTAAGCCTAGTGTGGCTAATGAATATAACAGTGTTACTGACAGTGACATGTATCTTAAGTTTGTTGTCGCTACTCAAGCTGATTTTAATGAAGTCAAAAGAGCTGTTAGTAATTATCAGGATGCCGGGGTACAATGTCCAGTATATCTTATGCCGTTGGGTGGACGCAGTGAAGAGTATACCCTTAACGTTAAAGACGTGGCTGAAGCATGTATGGCAGAAGGATGGAGATTCACACCAAGATTACACATTTCACTCTTCGGAAATGCGTGGGGAACTTAATAATTTAGAAACTGGTGAAGACATGTTATTGGCTCAGCGAGACAAATACAAAGAGCAAAACAAGAAATACAAAATAATAGACGAAGATAAAATTAGAAAAGCAGGATGGTAATTATGGAAGACCCACAAATTAAAAAATTAGTAGCTACATTTGAAGCTGATTTAAAACAATTAAACAAGTCATGGAGTGCATTACAAAAGAAAGACGTATATGTACGAATGGAAATATTAGGTGAATATGGACAAACAGAACCTAAGTGGCTTGAAGCAAAATCAATAACACAAGAAGTGAGTTACAAGAAAAGCATAAAAGCATAATGGATAACACAACAGAAACACAATGCGAAGATTGTCGTATAGAAATAACGACTAAAGGTATTACAGTAGATAGCAGTGAAGGTAACTTATACTTTGAAGCTACTATATTAGTAACAGTATTAGCCGTTGTATATATTGGCAAGAAGCTAGTGGACAAATATATTAAATGATGAAAATAAACAAATGGGCAGATGACCTAGGTTTATTAGAAGGCCAAGAAAGATTAATGTATCTGGTTGACTTGGCAAAAAATGCAACAACATTACCTAAGGAATTACGTACAGACGACAGACTTATTGGAGGATGTATGAGTAAGATATGGGTAGATGTTGGAGTAAAGGAAGACACAGTGCATGTATATTATGACAGTGATGCTATGATTACAAAAGGAATTACAAGCATAGTTTGTGATTGCTTTTCAGACATGCCGGTTGAAGATGCAAAAAAGATAAAATCCGAGGACTTCGAAGGATTAGGTATACAGCAGTTACTGACTCCTCAAAGGCGAAATGGCTTAGGAAGTTTAATCGGGACAATAATAGATAAGGTAAGCAGAATATGAAGCAAGGTAATTATATTTTTACAAGCGAAAGTGTAAGTAGAGGGCACCCAGATAAAGTGTCAGATCAGATTAGTGATGCATTAGTTGATGCAGGACTAAAAAACGGCGACGAGACAACTCGTGTAGCAGTTGAAACACTTGTAACCACTAACCATGTAACGGTAGCGGGTGAGGTAAAAAACTTTAACGTAAGCAATGATGAGGTAAAACAAATCATTCGTGATAAAGTTAAAGAGATTGGGTATGAACAAGATGGATTCCATTGGGATAATTTAAACATCTATAACGAAATTCATTCTCAATCGGGAGATATTGGATTAGGAACAGACAACTTTGGTGCAGGTGACCAAGGCATTATGTTTGGTTATGCATGCACAGATAACGATGCAATGCTACCAGCTCCTATTCATTACTCACATGAAATTCTAAAACGTTTAGATGCAATGCGAGCTGAAGGATATGAATTTTTATTACCTGATGCAAAATCACAAGTAAGCGTTCAGTACGAAGGCGGCAAAGTAAAACGTATTGACCAGGTTGTTATTTCACATCAACACAAAGAAGGTTTTGTGCATAGTGTTAGAGGACCTGCAAAAGATGCCGCAGAAGAAGTATTAGGAGATTTAATTGATAAAGATACAGTATGGCATATTAATCCTACTGGTAATTTCTGTATTGGTGGGCCTGATGGCGACACTGGACTTACCGGGCGTAAGATTATCGTTGATACATATGGGGGTTTTGCTCCTCACGGCGGCGGCGCTTTTAGTGGAAAAGATCCTACAAAAGTAGATCGTTCAGCGGCTTACATGGCTAGATGGATTGCAAAAAATGTAGTAGCAGACAATATGGCTGATTGGTGTAGTATTCAACTTAGCTATGCAATTGGTGTAAAAGAACCTACAAGCATTTATATTGACAGTGATGGACATAATAGAAGTATTCAAAAGTTTATTGAAGACAATATTGATTTAACTCCTAAAGGAATCATTGACAAATTTGACTTATTCAATTATACTAAGTATAGTGAAAATTGTATTTACGGACACTTTGGTAACAAAGACGTTCCGTGGGAACAAATTGGATGGTAATAACTAGGAGAAAAATATGATGGGTTGGTGGAATAAACTTGTAAGAAGTAAAAAAGCCAAAGAAGTAAGCGATAAGGATAAAGCTACAGCACGTGGCGAACCTTATGTGAAAGTACTAGAAGTTAAGTTTGATAAAGAAAAACCCGGCGATGGTTACTTTGAGTTAGAATGGAATAACATATTTGTTAAACAACTACTCGAAGCAGGCTATTCAGGTGCAGACGAAAACGAAATAGTTGACGCATGGTTTACAGGCCTTTGCAGAACAATTGCAGACGAACAGTAATAGCTTGACATTCCATTCGTGGTGTGTTACAATATAAACTTAATAATTACAGGATCTTTATGATGAGTTATATACTAGTAGACGCGGCTAATATGTTTTTCCGTGCTAGGCATGTAGTACAACGTGGTGCAGATATGTACACAAAAATTGGTATGAGTTATCATATCATGTTTAACAGTATTAATAAGGTATGGCGAGAGCAAAATGGTACACATGTTGTACTATGCTTGGAAGGCCGTAGTTGGCGTAAAGACGCATACGAACCTTACAAACGTAATAGGTCAGTTGCACGTGAAGCACTTAATGATAAAGATGCAGAAGAAGATCGTGCATTTTGGGAAGCATTTGATGAGCTTAAAGCATTCTTTGAGAAGCGTACAAATGTAACTGTATTGCAACATGGTGAGTGTGAAGCAGATGACTTCATTGCACGTTGGATACAGAATCATCCTAACGACAAGCATTGCATTGTAAGCAGTGACAGTGACTTCTATCAGTTGCTTGCTCCTAACGTACAACAGTACAATGGTATTACAGGACAACTTATTACAGTCGAAGGTATCTTTAACGACAAAGGTAAGCCTGTTATTGATAAGAAAACTAAAGCACCTAAAGAGTTAGGTGACCCGCAGTGGTTGTTGTTTGAGAAGTGTATACGAGGCGACACTAGTGACAATGTGTTTAGTGCATGTCCAGGTGCTCGTAAGAAAGGCACTAAGAACAAAGTAGGTATGTTAGAAGCATTTGCTGATAAAGATACTAAAGGTTATAATTGGAATAACTTTATGCTACAACGTTGGGTAGATCATGAGAACGTTGAACATCGTGTACTAGAAGATTACGAACGTAACAAACAAATTATTGATCTTACTATGCAACCTGATCATATTAAAACAAAGCTAGATGAAGCTATTGTAGAACAAGTACAGAAAGAACAGAAGTCACAAGTAGGTATACACTTTATGAAGTTCTGTGGCAAGTGGGATATGCAGAAGATTGTAGATAAAGCACAAGATCATTCCAATTATCTAAATAGGAGTTATTCACGTGCCAAGGCCTAGAGCATACGTTTTTGATGTAGATGGTACTCTAACAGTTAGCAGAACTTTAATGGACCCAGAGTTCAAAAAGTTCTTTACAAAATTCACAGAGTATAATAAAGTATACATTGTAACAGGTAGCGACTATTCTAAAACATTAGAACAACTAGGCGAAGATACAATGCATGCAGTAGAACGTTCATACAATTGCAGTGGAAATAGTATATGGGAAAATGGTACTAACGTACATAATAACGAATGGAAGTTAGATGAAACACCATGGAAATACTTAGAAGCAAGATTAAATCATAGTCACTTTGAACCAAAGACAGGTTGGCATTTTGACGAACGACCTGGATTATTAAATTTTAGTATACTAGGTAGAAATGCAAAACCTCATCAAAGAGCAATGTATGAGGAGTTTGATAGAAAACATAACGAACGTGAGTATATCGCATCTGAATTTAATTTTCACTTTCAAACAGAGTATAAAATTGTTGCACAAGTTGCAGGTGCAACAGGTTTAGATATTATGCCTATTGGAAAAGACAAAAGGCAAATATTAAAAGACTTTGACGATATGCATGTTACCTTTTTTGGTGACATGATGCAACCCGGAGGAAATGATGCTCCACTTAAAAATGCAATCATACACAGGAATAACACAGCAGATAAGGTTATTCAAGTTACTGATTGGCAACACACATATAACGAACTAAAGGAGATTACAAATGGTAATTGAACGAGAAGAACTAAAAGCACTACTTCAAGAAAAGGTTATGGAAGTTACCTTTACTAAAATTAATGGTGATAAACGTATTATGGAATGTACATTGCAACCATCAGCTTTGCCACCAGCAAAGAAAGATGAACCAATTACACAGAAAAAAGTACGTGAAATTAATTTAGAAGTTATGAGTGTGTGGGACACAAATGCAAATGGCTTTAGAAGTTTCCGAATGGAAAACATTTTGGAAGTAAAAGAAGCAACTGCATAATGTCATTAAAGATCAAAGAAATTATAAAAGATAAGTTTTGGATTGTAGAAAGCCCACATGGAAAGGCTGGAACACTACGAAAACTTGATGATGGATATGAATTCTTTGATCAAAATAATAACACAAAACAGCTATTAGATAGCCTTAAGAGCTTCAAACAAGCTAATACAGCGCCTATTACTGGTTCAGTGCAAGTATACAAGGGTCTTCCTACAAACACCGTAGAATTGTACCCTGTTGAGCACGACAGTATGCCATTGTTTAAAAAGTCACTAAATGCTAAAACTACATTTGTAGCAGGTTACTATATTTTAAAATATGAAGGAATGGGATGGCAACATGCTTTCTGTCCCAAACTAGAAACAGTTGAAAAATATGAAACAAGAGGCCCATATTTCACAGAATGGGATATGAACATAAATTTAAAAAAGGCAAGGAAAGAATGAAACTACTACATTATATTATAATTGCTACAATATGCCTTTTGTGGGTAGCATATGCTAAAGCACAAACAATTAATCCTGATAGTATGCTTAATAATGATAACATTATACAAGAACCAAGTGTACCTAATATACCAGATTCACAACCAAACTTATCAAAAGAATGGGTACAACTTAATCGTGGAGTACTATGTAACTCAATGGGTATGGTACGTGAAATGCTAAAGACTATGAGAGGTCAAACTACATGGGCGGCAGCAGGCAATGCAATGTCATCTTCAGATCCTTTCAATGCAGTAGTCATTGTTAGAAATCCAGAAACACATTCATATTCTATAGTATTAATGCGTACTGAAAGCAATATAGCATGCATTATTGCGACTGGTGTTGGTCTAGAGTTATTAAACACTCAAAACTAATATTATAATGGCCATTAACTATAGTTTTTTCTTCAGTATGTATAAATACACATATAGGAGAAACAATACTAATGGCAAGACCAAAACCTAACATTATACTTGATCAGGTTGATAAAAGTTATAATAGTGAACAGATACTAGAAGCAGATGCAATATACGCAGTATATTACGAAAACAAACCAATTAACCTAAGGACGATGAATACACTAGTAAATTATCCAGGTCCAAAGTATAAGAAGGTAAGTTTCTCAAATAGCGGGCATGCATTTAATTTATCAGATAGACTTAATA
>OBMK010001349.1_pt1 | contig 21007 bp, 17 predicted proteins | sample 1539081 | NCBI WGS metagenome assembly OBMK01 (sample SAMEA3355528, study PRJEB22509) | marine metagenome | biome: marine; feature: river plume; material: water | place: USA | collected 2010-08-07 | depth 0.5 m | reverse complement strand
GTTTCAACGACACCCGTTTTCTATTGCGTACATAACGGAAATATGCACAATAAGAGGTTTGTATTGGGTATCTAAACGTTAAAAATTCTTCAGAAAAATTCAATTTGAAAAAAGTAAAACTCATAATAATCTTTTTGTTCTTGGCGAGCACATCATTGACTTATGCTCAAAGTAAAGTCGGTTCTTTAAGAATTGTTTGGGAGAATGAATCCCTAGCAGATTCCGTTCGTTTTAAGGCTATCATGGATTTCTATTTGGAGAATACGCAAAGCAGCCCAAATAGTTCTTTAAAACTTTCCAAATTTCATTATCAGTTGGCCAAACAATTGGGGAACCGAAAAGAAGAAGCCCTGGCACTAAATGAGAAAGCAATTGTTTTTTATATGCTTGGCTATAAATTAGATAGTGTAAATGCTGTGCTTCAAGAAGTATTACCCATTTACACTGAATTGAATAATTACAATGGAATAGCATCTACAAAAAATAACATTGCCGCACTATTTCAAGACAAAGGTGACTTTCAATCTGCTCTAAATTATTACAGAGAAGCTTTAACCCTATTTAAAGCACAAAAAAATAAGTTAATGGTGGCTGATGTTCTAAACAACATTGCGGGAATTTACTACTCCATAGAGTTATATGAATTAGCCTTACCAAACTATAAAGAGGCTTTAACTATTTATACGAAAGAAGGAGCGGACGAAAAAGCTGGGTTTCTTTGGTTAAATTTGGCTAACATTTACACTAAAACTGGACGCACTAAAATTGCCAGAGAGCATTTTCAGAAAGCATACCCGATTTTAAAAGCAAAAAACGATTTATATTACCTTCCACAATATTTTTATCTCCTAGCGTTATTCCATGAGGGCACCGGGAACCCTGATAGTGCTCTTCTAATGATTGAAGAGGGATTGAAAATCCTCACTGATCTAGGCAATAATGATAAAATAATATCTTCTAAACTTCTTAAAGCCAAACTAATTTTAGATTCAGATTCAGAGCATGCTTATCGTATCGCGGAAGCATTAAAAGAACCAATCCTTAATGGGAGCAATAAGTCACATAAATCTGCATTGTTTCAACTCTTATATCAATGCTACAAAAAACAAGAAAACTTCGAAATAGCAATGGAAATGAATGAGCAATATTTGCTGTATTCAGATAGTGTTCTAATAGAGGAGAATAAGACTGTAATGGTTAGAGAAGCGTTACGAGCCGATTACAATGCTAAGCTATTTGATAATCGATTAGAGGCAGAAAAACGTGAAGCTCAATTAAAATTGAGACAACTGAAATTAGTTTATTCTCTTATTCTAATCGGCTTGATGATTATCCTTTTTTTATCTTTTTACTACCGATTTAGAATTAAAAAAAATCAGGCAAAACGAGATTTGCTGTTGGCTGAAATAGAGCGACTTAAACAAAACACAAGAACAGATTTAATGGTCGTCTCTGCTACGTTCGAGTTGGTTCGGGAAAAAATTGAAGAGTCTCTTGGCAGAAGACTAAATGATACCGATTGGAAAGTTCTAAATTTACTATTGAAAAACCCGGTGATTACCAATAAAGAAATTGCATCAAAAGCCTTTATGAGTATTGATGGAATAGGCTCTTCATTACGAAGGATGTACGAGTACTTCGAAATTAAAGAATCTAAATACAAGAAAATATCATTATTGTTAGAAGCAATTAAGACATCGAATCATGCACAATAGATAATAATTATCACTTGTGCGCGTGACAATTGGGTTTTCACCCCTAGACGTGATGGCCATTTTTTAAGAAATAACCATTTTTGACACTACAATTTAAAGATAACAACTATTTTAGCCACTACAATTTAAAGATAACAACTATGAATATTTTAAAATCTCTCTTCTTAATAACAGCACTAAATTTTTCTTATGCTGCTAACGCTCAAGTATGGATTCCCCACCAAAGCCCTCAAAAAATTAACGATCTGGTTGACAATGGCAGTGAATTGATAATTGCAACAGATTATGGTCTTGTGATTATGAATAAAATCACCCTTGAAAAAACCACTTTCACTAAACGAAATTCTAAACTTGCGAATAATCGCATCAGTTCTATAACCGCAGCACCAAATGGCGATATTTATTTGAGCACGGACCAAACTATCGGGAAATTTGATGGTTCGGATATAACCGAAATAGAAATCCCAGCAGGGTTAAAAACCAATGTGATTACACTACAATTTTTTGATGTAGAAGTAGCTTCCAATGGCAATATATGGGTCGGCTCTTCAGAAGGTATTTTTCACAAAAAAGGCCAGAATTGGTCGAAGTACAGTAAATCTGAGCTTGGTGAATTTTTTATAGTTTGGGATATTGAAATTAATAATGATGGAGATGTCTTTGCAGGTGCCGAAAACGGTGTACATAAATTTGAAAACAATTCTTGGTCTCACATTTCAAAAGACGATTCACTTCAAGGTTATCGTAATGCGGAACTGTTTTTTAGTAAGTCAGGAGATTTGTTTTTTGGAGGAGACTTGACTAAAACTGCTCGGTATGATGGAACTAACTGGGAAGTGTACAATCAAGGCAGCGGAACTGGTCGTGTGCAGTTTGTGGAAGATATAGACAGCAATATTTACATGAGCGCGAATGGTATGGTTTTTCAATTAAATAACAGTACTTGGAATACCTACACCGATTCACAAACATTAGCAATGGAAGATCTTATAGTATATGAAGACTCGTATTACTACATAGACACACAAAACCAACGTTGGTTCTGTAAGAATATCTATTTATCTGTAAGTGATAATGGTACTATTCGATCAACAAGTATTTCCTCAAACACCCTAGAGGCTAACTCTATTAAGGGAATGCATAATGGTAGAAACAGGAAACTGTTTTTCATAATGGAGAAATCAGCAACATGGTCTATTGCTGTGATTGACCCGCAAGGTAATTGGTCATCCCTTGAATTGCCAGATGGTCTCAACTGGATTTTCGGGATAAATGACATTCTTTTTCTAGCAGATGACGATATATGGCTAACTTCATACGAAGGTCTAACTCATTATGATGGCAAAACTTGGTCAACAAATAAATTGTTGATTAATGGTAAGCAGTTGGCTATAAATTCACAAGGAAAAATTTATGTGTTAGCTTCGAAACGTATTTATATTGTTGAGAATGGTAATGTTTCAGAGTTCACACCAACTAATTCACCTCTCTCTGATTTAGAGGCAACTTCTGGCCTTGGTATTGATGCTAATGATAACTTATGGATTGCATCTTTCGATTGGAGTGGAAATTCAAAAATACAAAAAGTCGATACTGATGAAAAATGGACCACTTTTGACCATACGAATCATCCCAGTATAGACCAACCAGTGGGAGAATTTCATTTTGATAACAATGGAAATACTTGGATATCAGCTAAAGTGGGTGCCATTAAATTTGATGGTGAAAATTTCACTAATCCAATAAAGGAAAATATTAGTAATTTAGAAAATTACAAAGCATCTTCTATCGAGAGTGACTCAGAGGGAAGAATGTATTTTGCACATCAATATGGGGTAACTACATTGCTTGACAGTGTTTGGGGAGAATTGCTTATCGATGATGTACCTCATAAAAAAACATCTGCTAAAACAACCCTCAAATTTGACGATGCTGGAACCTTATGGTGGGCAAGTAATATGACCGGATTATACTCTTATACAACAGCAACACCTGCTGCTATCTTCTCTAACTATGAGTTGGCTTCCAATTTCTCAATTTATCCTAATCCTTCTTCTGGCATACTCAATTTTAAGAATATCGATGCGGATGAAGCTTCCATAAAAATTTATACTACCCTTGGAAAATTGGTATATTCAAATGATAAATTGAATCCCAATAGCCCAATACAATTAAATCAATCTCCTGGAATGTATTTGGTTGTCATTAAAAATTCGAATTCAACCTTTACGCAGAAGCTGATTCTGAAATAGTAACGGTTTGCTGAAAATATGTATTTGAAATAGCGGTTTGGGAGCAATCTCAAACCGTTTTTTGATTTAATTAATTCCCTTGTTTATCGCAAAGTTTGTGGATTATTAATCCGCTGAGGCTCTAACATTAAACGTTATGTGTAATTCTACGGCCAAACGTAAACCCTAAAAGTCCTTTGGACATGTAGGTTAGTTTAGTTAGAAAAGTTGGACAGACTTACTTTACGTCCAAGAACTTTTAGTCCATAACAGTAGTAAAACAACTGAGATTTACACCCCTGTAAGCATAAAACATTGACAAACGAAAAGTCCATTTGATACATTACAGAAATTGATTAAGTTCGTGAAAACAAACAGTAGTTCTAACTTAAAATTTTAAGCAATGAAAAAAATTCTACTTTCAATTTCGCTGACACTAATCGTAGCGACCTCATTCGGACAAAGCGATTGGGATATCAACTTTGAGGACACAACAACTTTGCATAAAGTTCTCATTGACACCGTTTCTTATCCGAATAACATTTGGCAAATCGGACCTCCGAACAAATCAATTTTCAATACTGCATACTCTAATTCTAATGTCATTGTAACGGACACTATAAATCCTTACCCAACAAACGATACTTCTTCCTTTACAATAATTCATATTGCTTCTATGGGATGGGCACGGGAATATCCGAAAGTTGATATTGAAGGATGGTATTATGTGAACTCCGATACCTTGACAGATTACGGTTACATTGACTTCTCTCCAGACAAAGGAGGCACATGGTATCGTACTGATACTTCTATAAATAATGGTTATTGTTCTTTTGGGGCAGTTCAAGAGCTACCAACATTTACCGGTAACTCTAACGGGTGGAAACACTTTTATTATTGTTTGCAAGTTCCGTTTCCTGTTGCTAATGGCGACACTATTTTATATCGCTTCACATTTATCAGTGACAGCATTCAAACAAATAAAGACGGACTTATGTTTGATAACCTACACTTTGAAGATTGGACTGAGGGAATTCAAGAAGTTCAAAACAACAGGTTGATTTCAATTTCTCCTAATCCAACTTCTGATGAATTAATAATTCACAGAACAAAAGTCAGCAACAATTCAAGAATTCAAATTCTTAATTACACAGGACAAGTTCTTTACGACAACTCAGATTTCATTGGAGAACCAATTAACACTCGACAATTGACAAACGGAATTTATTTGTTAAAGTACACGGACACAAAAAATTCCTCCATCAAAAAATTTATCGTGCAACATTGAACGACACGCATTTGATTGAAAGTAAAACTGCACATAACGGCAAGGCTTTGCCACAGGCGTGGACTCGGTGCTGTTTTGACAATTCAGTCCAATTTGCTACCTGTTAAACCACGCCCGACGCAAAGCCCGAAAACGTTAGGCTAACTCACTCCTACGCCAATTAAACTAGCAGTGGTGGTTTTTTCTATGCGTACATCTACATAATCACCTATCGCATAGGTAGATCGCGGGAAAATCACTTTCAGGTTTTGCTCATTGCGCCCCATCCACTCGTCTGCGTTTTTCTTACTTTGCGCCTCTACCAGCACACGGTGTATTTTACCCAATTGGGCCGCATTTAATTTGCGAGATACTTCATGCTGCGCTTCTATAACTTCAGAAAGTCGTCTTCGCTTCATATCTTCAGGTACATCATCTTCGTACTTGCGTGCAGCCAGTGTGCCGGGCCGTTCACTGTAAAAATACATATAGCTAAACTCAAACTCACAGGTGCGCATTAAGTCTAACGTTGCCTGATGATCTTCTTCTGTTTCTGAACAAAAACCAGTAATAATATCACAACTCACACCACAGTTGGGGAGCACTTCTTTTATCCGATTGTATTTCATCTCATACCACTCCCGGGTGTAGGTTCGGTTCATCTTTTCGAGTATACGCGTACTTCCACTTTGGGCAGGAAAATGAATATGTTTGGCCACGTTATCATACTTTTTCATTACAAAAAGTACTTCGTCGTGTATGTCTTTGGGATGCGACGTAGAAAAACGCACCCGTAAAGTAGGGTCTACTTGCGCTACTTTTTCGAGCAAGTTGGCGAAGCTTACACTGCTTGCTTTTTCATCTTCGGTTAATTTATCAAAATCTTTTCGCGCTCCGCCACCATACCAAAGGTATGAATCTACGTTTTGGCCCAATAACGTTACTTCTTTATACCCTTTGCTAACCAAATCTTGTGCTTCGGCTACAATACTTTCGGGGTTTCTGCTGCGCTCTCTTCCACGGGTAAATGGGACCACACAAAAACTACACATATTGTCGCAACCTCTTGTTATACTGATATACGCTGTAACTCCATTGCTATTGAGTCGCGTAGGCTGAATTTCGGCATAGGTTTCTTCTAGGCTTAATAATACGTTAATGGCCTTATGCCCGTCTTCTACCTCACGAAGTAAAATAGGTAATTCCTTATACGCATCGGGCCCAGCTACTATGTCTACAAGCTTTTCTTCTTCAAGCAATTGCTTTTTAAGTCGCTCTGCCATACAGCCAAGTATGCCAATGGTCAAGTTCTTGTTCTGTTTTTTATTATGCCGTAAGTGCTTTAGCCTATGGCGGATTTTCTGCTCTGCATTATCACGGATAGAACACGTATTAATGAAAATAATATCCGCTTCCATCTCATCATTGGTGGTTTCTACCCCTATTTCTGACATGATAGATGCTACTACCTCACTGTCTGCAAAGTTCATTGCACACCCGTAGCTCTCTATAAACAGCTTTCTTTTCTCCGTATTCTCTTGTATTACTGCCAAAGCGATGCAAATGTAGCGACAGAAGTAATGACTAGGTTATGATAGTCACAAAAAAATAAATGCTGCTGAGATATCTTCTAGGATACAGAAGAAATAAACCCGCTGGAAGCGCCCCATAGGAAAGAGCCCTGCTTTTTTTATTTTGGTTAAATTTGCCTGCGCTTGAAATTAAAGATAGACTTCGAAATAGCTCAAAATGAATTGGCTCAAACGTGGCCTAGCTTTTTTATGCTTGGATCTTGTTTTGCGCAAAATCAGGCCGAACGAATGGCTCAACTAGGTTTTGACGTGTTGAGCAATCCCTTTGGGATTATTTATAATCCTATAAGTATACAAAATCTACTTCAACGAATAAGTAACAATACGGCGTATACCGAAACCGATTTTAACCAGCGAAACACCGTTTTTTCGTGGGAACATCATGGCGATTTTAAGTACTCCGGCGTGACGCCTGCTGTTGAAACGTCTAATGTAATACTAACTACGGCTCGCCAGGCTGCACAAAAAGCAGATGTTATCTTGCTTACTTTAGGAACTTCCTTGGTGCATACGCACAACGACATCCCCGTTGCCAATTGCCACAAAATTGCAAACCACGAATTTGAACAAAAGCAGTTGACGTTTGACGAAACTAAAACCAGTATTGAACACTCTATTTCTCTAATTAAACAGCTAAACCCAACGGCATCTATCATTATTACGGTAAGTCCGGTTCGGCATTTGCGAAGTGGCATTATAGAAAACAGCAGAAGTAAAGCGGTTTTACTAGCAGCGCTGCATGAAGTCTTGCGCAGCGTTACCAATGTCACTTATTTTCCTTCTTATGAATTATTTATAGATGAACTTCGTGACTATAGATTTGCCAAAGAGGACATGACACATCCTACACCACAGGCAGAAACCTATATCTGGGATCGCTTTTGTGAAACCTACTTTTCGGCAACTACACGCGATATCATCGAACACGTCAAAAAATACAATTTATTTGCAGCACATCGGCCCATTCACTCTGCCAATGAGCACGTACAGAAAGTTGCAGAAAAACGAAATACCTTACAGCTTACATACCCATTTTTAAAGATCAAATGAAAAAAGTACTTATAACGGGAAGCAATGGATTGCTAGGCCAAAAACTATTGGATCTATACCTAACTATAGAAGATATAGAACTCATTGCCACCGCTCGTGGTGAAAACAGATATCCGCGTAAGGAAGGGTATACCTATGCCAGTCTAGACATCACTAATGAAAAAGAAGTACAACAGGTTATCGCACAACATGCTCCAGATTGTATTATTAATACAGCTGCCATGACCAACGTAGATAGCTGTGAAACCGATAAAGAAGGTTGCGATAAACTGAATGTAGATGCTGTTGCCTACCTTATTGCGGCCGCAAATACCGCAGGCGCTCACCTTATACACTTAAGCACCGATTTTATTTTTGATGGTAAAAAAGGGCCGTATAAAGAAGACGATGAGGCAAACCCACTGAGCTACTATGGCCACAGTAAGCTACTTGCCGAAAACATGGTGCGTGAGTATTGTACGAAGTGGAGTATTGCGCGTACTGTTTTGGTGTATGGTGTGGTGAATGACATGAGCCGAAGCAATATCGTTTTGTGGGCTAAAGGGGCTTTGGAAAAAGGGCAACCCATCAATGTGGTGGATGACCAATTTAGAACACCTACCTTGGCAGAAGATCTTGCCAAAGGATGCCAATTAATAGAACATAAACAAGCAGAAGGTATTTATAATATAAGCGGAAAAGATCAAATGAGCATACTAGAACTTGTGCAACGCGTAGCTAATTACTTTGATTTAGATGCGAGCGTATTACGTGTAGTAAGTAGTGAATCGTTAAATCAACCTGCTAAACGTCCGCCACTCACCGGTTTTGACTTAACCAAAAGCAGAAAAGTACTGGGCTATGAGCCACATTCCTTTGAACAAGGAATTGGTGTATTAATGGAGCAGTTGTAGTATTGACTACAACCAGATAATCCCTATAATAAAAAGCAATAATGTTAACTGCAGAATTCGGTGTATGGGCTTTTTATTTTTTTCGATAAGCCAAATCATCAGTAGTTTTAAAATGGCAATACCGCCTAATATAAAAAAGAACTCTGGCTTGGTATTCACCATCAAAAAAATGGCATCTATCGCATAGCTAACGATAAGTATTACCTGAAAGATTCGCTTACTGGTTTCAATCCCGATCTTGGTTACTATACTTTCATAACCCGTTATTACATCACCCTTTACCCAAATAATATCTTTATAAATCTCTCTTGCAAAGAGGACAAAAAATAAATTGGCTCCATATACAAAAAATATCAGGCTTAAACTCTGATAGTAAAATACCAAACTAAAGAAAGCGAATACCGTTAAGAAACTAGCCGCCAATTCCCTAATCAATACTACCTTGCTTAGCTTATGGGAATAAAACCAAAGCGCAAATGTGTAGAAAGCAAAAAATAAAAAAATTCTCCAAGAAGCATAAAGGGCAATACTCAAGCCCAAAAAATTAAGTACTAAATAGAAGTTGAGCTTAAATCCACGACTTATTAAATTTTGAAAACGAGTACGATGCGGTCTATTGATTAAGTCTTTCTCGATGTCATAAAAATTATTGATGATATAACCTCCGGCCAAGATTAAGGCCGTTGATAGGATGATAAGATGAACCTTAACTTCTAGTAACGAATGAAAAATATCTTCTTTCACATTGAATGCAAAAAGAAAACTTATGTATTGTGCAATAGCCGTAAACAGTACGTTCTTCCAACGAACAGAAGCAAGTAAAGCTATAATTTTAAGATAAATAGAATCGCGTTTTTGAGATATAATCGCGCTCATACACTAGCGTTTATATACGGTGTACCAACTCTAGCTCGTAGCTACTTAGTTGTTTTTGTGCTTTTTCGTAATCTCGGGTGAAACCCAAAATATAGCCCCCGCCTCCACTTCCGCATAGTTTAAGGTAGTAATCGCCCGTTTCGATTCCTGTTCTCCACACTTCTCTGAATGCAGGCGGAATCATAGGACTAAAATTTTGAAGTAGCAATGCTGAAAGATGTTTCAAATTACCAAACAATGGATTAAAATCTCCTTTTAAGAAAGACTTAATGCACTCGTCGTTATACTTTCTAAGCTCGGTTTTCATCATATTACGGAAACCTTGCTCTTTCATTTTCTCCATAAAAATTTGAACCATTGGTTGCGTTTCTCCTGGAGATTGGGTATTTAATAAAAAGATAGCACCTTTACTTTCTGCAGTTTGCATCGGCAAGCCTACGGTGTCTAAATCTTCTTTGCTTTTAATTACCACAGGAAGGTTTAAGTAACATATAAGAGGATCTAATCCTGAACTTTTGCCATGAAAATGAGATTCCATCTGACCAAAAATGGCTTTCAATATTGAAAGTTCCCCTTTGTTGACGTTTTCAGGATCTATCTTATTGACTGCATATTTATCATAAATAGCTGCGACAAGCGCTCCACTACTGCCTACACCAAAACCTTGAGGTATGCTGGAATCAAATGAGATACCTAGTTGAATGTCTTTTTTGAATGCTTGTAAATCGAGTTTTGCAACCGCCTCACCTGAAGTATCTAGATACGACAAGTAGGTGTAATAGGTGCGCAAATGCTCGTTTGACTCTGAATATCGGTCTTCTGCAAAGTGAAATTTACCCTTGTAAAAGTTATAAGGAATAGACAGTCCCATTGCATCTTGAATAATGCCATATTCTCCAAAGAGAAGTATTTTACTATAGAAAAGTGATTCTTTAATCATTTGTGCGAAGCAAAGATAGTTATTTTGACTTAGTATGAGAGATTTCGGATGTATACACGTTGATTTTAGATGTATGTTCTACCATTTTTTGCGGCTAACACGTGTGATCAACTAGGCAAAAATGGTTTAAGTTTTTGTGGCTGAGACATCTACACCTATTTTTTCTACTTAACGTCTCTCCGCTCCCATTCCCACTTCATCGTGGATAAACGCACCGTTTTCACAGTATTGAGCGAGTTATATCATTATCGAGAATAAGTGGTTGTGCTTTCTGCTTCGTACGGAGATATTTCCTTTACCTCACCATCCACTGAGATGACCAATGGTGTATTTTTCAGTCTTTTGAACTGAATCATTTTTTCGTATGCCTTTTCTAAGCCTTTTAGTATTCGCTTACTTTCTTCTTTAAAATCAGATTTATTTTCCATAATGTCCTTTAATTTTATTCCATTGTTCCTTTTCTACTATTTCTACCTCTCCATTCATACTTTGTCCTATTTCTCTGTAGGGTGTGCCAGAGTTGTCTACAAACATCCAGTTATTTACTAACGGTAAATATAACTCAAAGAAATTTAACAAACCTCTGTCATACCGTCGTTCTATGACATCTACTGGTATATTATGACCACCTTCAGCCACTCTCGTCTTGACCCTATTGGCCGCTAGCTCCTTAGAACTAAGCCAAAAGAAAAGTAAGGTTACTTCGTAATCAAGTGCCTTAGCCCGATTAATGAAGCTGGCAAACGTTCTGCTGGCCAAAGTGGTTTCGAATGCAAAATTTTCGTTTGCCAATAATAAGTCGTCTAATCGTTGTAACATTATTCTGCCTGCCTCAAAGGCGACTTTTTCTGGCTGAAATGGCGACAACCCTTTCGCAATTTCGTCCGCATTCACAAACTCTTTACAATCTAAAATTTCAGGTAGTATTGTTTAAGAAGCCGTTGTTTTACCAGCTCCATTACATCCCGACACTATGTAGATCTTTTTACTCATATCAACCTCTCCGCTCCCATTCCCACTTCATCATGGATAAACGCACCGTTTTCACAGTATTGAGCGAGTTCTTCTTCTATAAATGCTTTTGCTGCGGCCTGGTCTGCCTGCGGATAAAGAAAATGAACATTGGCTCCAGCATCTAAGGTAAAGCACCATTTCACTGCATCTTTCTCTCTCTTCGCCCAAATGGCTTCTATGATTTTGAGCGTGTTGGGCTTCATTAAAATGAAATAAGGATTACTACTCATCATTAGGCTATGCAGGGTAAGTGCCTCACTTTCTACTAAAGCTATGAAAGCATCTAAATCTCCTGATTTTAAAATGCTTTTCATCGCAATCATATTTTCTTGAGCTTGAGCAAATCGTGCTGTGGCGTAGGGATTGTCTTTTAACAAGCCATGCCCTACGGTGCTACTTACCGTTTTTTGTCCGCGGTGCACTAATAATATGGTATCACAAAAATCTGTAAATACCGAGTGAATGTCTGTATAGGGAATCGCAAACTCGTCACTACTGCCTCTATAATCGGGATGCTCTCCCCATTGCCCCATTGGTCCATAGATGCTTCGACTTGCACTTCCACTTCCTAATCTGGCCAATATAGACGCAGTTTGTTTGAAGTCTTTTTCTGCTAATAATCCTTTTTCTTTCGCAATATCACAAATACAAAGTGCTAATGCACTCATGCCGCTAGCGCTACTGGCTATGCCGCTACTATGCGGAAAACTATTGCTCGTATCCACAGTATATTTGCCATTTAGCACAAACGGAAACACGCCTGATATTCGGTGCAGAAACTGCTCAATTTTTGGAATAAACCCGGGTTCTTGGTTCCCTTCCAAAAGTACAGTAATTTCGTAATTTCTAAATCAGCTTGTTCTACCAAGGTAAGTTTCGTGGTTGTAGCACAATTCTTTAGCGTGAAGCTAATTGACGAATTGCTAGGTATTTGAATTCCTTCTGGCTTTTTACCCCAATATTTTACAAGTGCTATATTGCTAGGACTCTTCCAGGCGGTGGTATAAGTGGTCATTTAGATTAGTGGTAACAAAGGTAAACGGTGTTTAGTGAATACAAAATGGGTTATTTGATAAGTTCAGAATAAGACAAAACGGTTTCAAATCCTTTTTGATGAAAGTAATCTCTTGTTTGATTGTCGCCACATGCTAAAATAAAATCACCTCCCCAAGCACCCAAACTTTTGATTGCAAACGGATAATCTGCAAATAATTTTTCTTTAACTGTAGGCATTTCGAGTATGCCCGAAATACAGGTTTCATGGGCCGTAATAAGTTGCTGAAACGCATCAAAATCGTGGCAAGCAATGAGCGATTCTGTTAGGTCAGAAATCATTTCTATGTCCTGAACTTTAGCTTTTTTGCTTTTGTATGCCGCTATTCCCTCACGGCTGTCTTGCTTTTGGTTCAGATGCACGAAGTACAATTTATCTTTAAAAGAAGGTTGGTACACATAGCCTTCCCACATTGCTGGACTGCGATACAAAACATCTCCTCCAAGCATCCCCACGGCGATGTCGTATCCACTCCCTCCAAAACTAGCTTCTAGCAATTCAAAAGCATCTACTTCTGCCCATTTTGCTATGTTACAGAGTAAGGTACTGCTGCTACCAAGGCCCCAGTTATTCGGAAATTCAAGATATGTTTTTACCACGTAACTTCCGTTTTTCAAAAACTCAGGATTTAAGGCAATGGCCTTCGTTAGTATTTGACACAGTTTATCGGTTATAGCATTGGTAGTACAAACATCCATCGGATGCGTTTGTACTTGTAGTTGATTATTCACTTCTACCAACAAAAACTCTTCTCGGTACCAGGTTTCACCCTCACTGTCTAGGCTATACCACGTTAGCGTATTATCGTTCAGGTTTTCTTCAAATACCACCTCCATTTTCTGGCCCAATTTGGTAGGCAGTGCTAAGGATAATGCAGCATCTAGCACCACATACTCCCCTGTGATTAATAATTTGCCATGTGAAAAGAAAGTTTGCACGTGTGCGAAGTTAACAGAACCCTAAAGTTAAAACGATACGATTTAATACTTTTCTCAACTAGCGCCCTATTCTAGGTCATTTTCAATCCTTTACTGGCCGTATTACCGCATACTTATTTTATTATTTCATCTGTTAATTTGTTATTTATACCTATTCAAGCCAAGCATAAATCGTCAAATTTCATTACGTTTGAGGCACAAAATGAGTCCATCTGAATTAGCATTTAATAAAAACGAAGACACCAATAAGATTTTACTGAGTGACTATGTCAAATTAGCTAAAAAAATACACCTCGGTGGTGGCGAAAAATCTGCTGCCAAACAAAAAGCGCAAGGCAAATTATTGGCACGTGAGCGCATAGAATACCTAAAAGATAACGATGCAGATTTTTTAGAAATCGGCACCTTCGTAGGATATGAAATGTACACAGAATACGGGGGATGTCCGGCAGGAGGCGTAATAGGTGGTATTACCAAAGTAGCGGGCAGACAATGCCTAATTGTAGCCAATGACGCTACCGTGAAAGCAGGTGCTTGGTTCCCTATTACGGCCAAAAAAAATCTACGTTTTCAAGAAATTGCCTTGGAAAACAACTTGCCTATTATCTATTTGGTAGATAGCGCAGGCGTTTTCTTACCTATGCAAGATGAGATATTTCCAGACAAAGAACACTTTGGTAGGATATTTAGAAATAATGCTATTCTCAGCAGTAGAGGTATTCCGCAAATAGCTGCAGTAATGGGAAGCTGTGTTGCAGGTGGCGCATACTTGCCCATAATGAGTGATGAGGCTCTCATTGTAGATAAAACAGGTAGTATCTTTTTAGCGGGAAGCTACTTAGTAAAGGCTGCTATCGGTGAAAATATAGACAACGAAACATTGGGAGGCTCTGTTTCTCAAACGGACTTATCTGGGGTAATTGACGATCGTTTTCCCAATGACCAAGCTTGTTTAGACCGCATCAAGTTTTTGATGGATAAAGTGGGATCATTTGAAAAAGCAGGATTTAGCAGAACTGAAGCATTTAAACCTAGATTAAAGGAAAAAGAGCTTTATGGACATTTACCCGCAGAGCGTTCCAAAACCTACAATACCCTAGAAATTATTCATCGATTGGTGGATAATTCTGAGTTTGAGCAGTACAAGGAAAAATACGGGAAAACCATATTATGTGGTTATGCCCGCATAGATGGTTGGGCTGTTGGTATTGTTGCCAATAACCGCGAGCTCGTAAAAAGCGAAAAAGGTGAAATGCAGTTTGGTGGGGTGATTTACTCTGACAGTGCCGATAAAGCAGCACGATTTATCATGAACTGTAACCAAAAGAAAGTACCTCTGCTGTTCTTGCAAGACGTTACAGGATTTATGGTAGGTAGCAGAAGTGAGCACGGCGGCATAATAAAGGATGGAGCAAAACTAGTAAGCGCCATGAGCAACAGCACCGTTCCTAAATTTACCGTGATAATGGGCAATAGTTATGGGGCCGGCAACTATGCTATGTGCGGTAAAGCATACGACCCAAGACTTATCGTGGCTTGGCCAAGTGCCAAGATAGCCGTAATGGGAGGCGAGCAAGCAGCAAAGGTTTTATTGCAAATAGAAAAAGCAAGCTTAGCGAAGAACGGAGAAGTAATAACCGAAGAAAAAGAGCAAGCATTGCTCTCTAAAATAATAGATAGATACAATAAACAAACAACTCCAGAATATGCCGCATCTAGACTTTGGGTGGATGAGATAATAGACCCACTAGACACCCGAAAATGGATAAGTGCCGGTATAGAAATGGCCAATAATGCACCAGTGGCAAAGTATAATGTAGGTGTGATTCAAACTTAAAAATTAATGAAAAAGTATAGTATAATAATAGCGCTAATTGCTGCTACATCGAGCATTTTTGCTCAAAATCCGAGTGACCAATTTTGGCATTTAGCACCAAACAGTTCTAAAATAAACTCCGGAGTTGGGCTTGAAGAAGCCAAAGCAATGATGAAGGATAAAAAACCTACTACAATCGTGGTGGCTGTTGCTGATGCTGGCGTAGATGTCTATCATCCAGATCTCAAAAATAGGCTTTGGACCAATAAAGGTGAAATAGCTGGCAATGGTATAGATGATGACGGAAACGGCTACAAAGACGATGTTTATGGTTGGAACTTTATCGGAGGCACCATTGAAGACAACCTAGAGGTTACTCGAGAATATCGCCGACTTAAACCCATTTATGAAGGCAATACCGACGCACAAGAAAGAAACCCAATGGAATATGCCAAATACCTAACTGTAAAGAAAGATTTCCTAGACAACAGTGTAAATGCGACGCTTTATTTTGAGGCTTACGAAGGGTTAAAACTGGGTATGGATTTTTTAGCTGAGAGTTATGGTGAGGATATGACCATCGCCGAACTAGAAGCGCATCAAAGCAAAAGCAAGTTTGAAGAGTCAGCCAAACAAGTGCTTTTGAGCAATTCAAAGAAACGACCACTTAATTTTACGGCGATGAGAGAAGGCTTAAATGGTGGATACGAACATTTTAAACAACAAGCAAAATACAACTACAACGTAGACTTCGATCCTCGCCCTGAAAATGTTGGGGATGATTACGCAGACGTAACCAATAGATTTTATGGAAACGACAGCGTTTACTATGGTGAGCACTCTTCTCACGGTACGCATGTAGCCGGTATTATCGCAGCAGACGCGAGTAATGATTTTGGAGCTCAAGGTATATGTCAAAGTTGCGAAATTATGAGTATCCGAAATGTACCCGATGGAGATGAGCGTGATAAAGATGTAGCTAACGGTATTCGATACGCTGTAGATAATGGTGCTAAAATCGTGAACATGAGTTTTGGAAAAGGATATGTCTACAACGTAGACGTTGTTAATGAAGCCATAAAATACGCAGAGAGTAAAGGTGTATTACTGGTACATGCAGCAGGAAACAGCAATCAAAACAATGACATCACTGACAACTTCCCGAAAAATTTTGATGCCAGCAATAACTGGATTGAAGTGGGCGCACTAAGTTGGAAGAAAAAGCCAAATAAAATTGCAGAATTTTCTAACTACGGTCAAAAGGAAGTGGATCTTTTTGCCCCAGGCGTTGCTATTTATTCTACCACGCCCGAAAATAACTATGAAGCATTTGACGGAACAAGTATGGCGAGTCCTGTGGTGGCAGGTGTAGCAGGTTTTGTTTGGAGCTACTATCCAAATCTTACAGCTGCCGAGTTAAGAGAAATATTATTGCAAAGTGCTATCCCGATTAAAGGCCGTCAACGTATACCTGGACAAAAAAAGAAAGTTAACGTACGTACTCTATCCAAAACAGGAGCAGAAATCAATCTTCCTGCAGCATTAAAACTTGCCGAAACTAGATCTAAATAAACCATGAAAACGCTATTTTACTTCCTCACGATAGGTATTGTTTTTATAAGTTCTTGTGGAGAACCAAAAATAGCCGTAGACCGAATCCTCATTGCAGATAAGATTTATATCTGCAATGAGGAATTTGATATGGCAGAAGCGCTTGCGATTAGTGATGGTAAGATTGTAGCCTTTGGCACGGCGAAAGAAATTCAATCTAAGTACACTGGTGAAATTCAAGAGGTTGATGGCACTGTTTATCCTGGATTTATTGATGCTCATTCACATTTTTACGGATATAGCTTGACCTTACAAAAAGTTGATTTAATCAACGTTAGTAGCTTAGACGAACTTATAGAAAGAACTATAACATTTGCCAAAATGTCCAATGAAGCTTGGATTACAGGCCGAGGCTGGGATCAAACAACCTGGGAAGAAAAAGGTACATTAACCAATAATTTACTAAATGCCTACTTCCCAAACACACCCGTTTTTCTGAAACGGATAGACGGACATGCAGGATTGGCCAACGCTAAAGCACTAGAGCTCGCGGGCATATCTGTAAATACTAACATGGCAGGAGGAACTATAGAAGTACAAAATGGACGATTGACAGGTTTACTCACCGATAATGCCATGAATCTCATTGACAACATTATTCCGGCTCCTTCCAGATCAAGTGAAATTAAAGCTTTATTATTGGGTCAACAAGCTTGTTTTGATGCTGGACTTACCACCGTAACAGATGCTGGCCTAGATCTGAGTACGATACTACTCATTGATAGTTTACAAAAAACGGGGGATTTAACTATACGAGTCTACGCAATGGCTAACCCAACCGATGAAAATTTTGAATATTTCAAAAAGAATGGGCCAATCGCTAACGATAAGTTGCAAGTGTCCTCGTTTAAGTTGTATGCTGACGGAGCTTTAGGTTCTCGAGGAGCAAAACTCAAACAACCCTATTGCGACCACGCCGGGCATAGCGGCGTTTGGGTTACTGAGCCCAACCAGCTGGTAAAACTCTACCAACAAGTATATGATCTTAACTTCCAGGCTAACACGCATTGTATAGGTGACAGTGCCAATAAACAAGTATTGGAGATTTACGGCGAATTCCTTAAAGGAAAGAATGACAAACGCTGGAGAATTGAACATGCTCAAGTGGTAACTCCCGAAGACAGAGCCTTATTTTCAAAATACTCCATAATACCTTCGGTGCAGCCCACTCATGCCACCAGTGATATGCGTTGGGCAGACAAACGCTTATGTAATACGCGCATGAATGGCGCTTACGCGTATAAAAGTTTACTAGCGCTAAATGGATGGATGCCGTTGGGTACCGATTTCCCGGTAGAGGATATCTCGCCTCTAAAGACTTTTTTTGCTGCCGTTTATCGCCAAGACACTAAAAATCAACCGATGGGTGGCTTCCAAATGGAAGAAGCCCTAAGTCCAAAAGAAGCCTTACTCGGCATGACCTTGTGGGCAGCACGAGGTAATACTATGGAACAAAAAATAGGTTCGCTTGAAAAAGGAAAACTTGCCGACTTTGTTATTTTAGCCGAGGACATCTACCCTGAAAAATATATGCTGAAAACAAAAGTAACAGGCACTTATTTGGAAGGCATTAAAAAATAAATCCTACTTTATAAACCTCTTTTAGGTTTATAAAGTAGGATTTATTTAGACAGTAAAATTGATTTAACCTTCTTTTTGATGCAAAAAAATGTGAGCGATACGCTGTAAATTCCAACCGTATCGCTCACATTTTAAATTTCATAAACTCACTCGACTAGAGTGAGATGTATATTACCCTCTCTCGTTTAAAGGAGTAAAGGAACGAGACACCGGACCTGTATATATTTGTCTCGGTCTTCCGATAGGCTGTTTGTCATCCATCATCTCTCTCCATTGTGCAATCCATCCTGGTAGACGGCCAAGTGCAAATAGTACTGTAAACATTTCCACGGGGAAGCCCATAGCTCGGTAAATGATACCAGAATAGAAATCTACGTTAGGGAACAATTTACGTTCAATAAAATAAGGATCTGAAAGTGCAGCTTGTTCTAGTTTCTTAGCAATTTCTAAAGTAGGATCACTAACACCTAATTTCTCCAACACTTCATCTGCTGATTTCTTAATAATAATCGCTCGTGGGTCAAAGTTTTTATACACTCTGTGGCCAAAACCCATTAAACGGAACGGGTCATTTTTATCTTTAGCCTTATCAATATATTTTTGAGCATCGCCGCCATCTGCTGCTATTGCCTCTAACATTTCTATTACTTGCTGATTAGCTCCGCCGTGCAATGGACCCCACAGAGCCGCAACACCTGCAGATATGGAAGCATATAAATTTGCATGACTAGAACCCACCAATCTTACCGTAGATGCAGAGCAGTTTTGCTCATGATCTGCGTGTAAAATCAATAACTTATTCATCGCGCGCACAAATACTGGATCTAATTCATAATCCTCCGTTACGTGCTTGAATGTCATATTCAAGTAATTCTCTACGTAGCTTAGGTTATTTTTAGGGTAGATAATCGGGTGACCAATTCTATTTTTAGAGATCATAGCACAAAGCGTTGGCATTTTAGCCAATAATCTGGTAATGGTTCTCATGCGTGCTTCTTCTCCAGAATTCGGATTCAAACTTTCAGGATAAAAAGAAGATAAAGAAGAAATCATCGCAATAAGCTGTCCCATTGGATGAGATCCTGTAGGCCATGCATCAAACATATTTTGTATGTCTGTATTTACGAGGGTATGTCTTCTTATCTCATTATCCCAAGCGTCATATTGCTCTTTGGTAGGTAACTCTCCGTTTATCAGTAAATAAGCTACTTCTAAAAACTCTGCTTTATCCGCTAATTCTTCAATAGAATAGCCACGATGTCTTAATATTCCAGCTTCTCCATCCAAATACGTAATACTACTTGTAGTACTTCCTGTATTTTTATATCCAAAATCCAAGGTAACAGCTCCAGTAGCCGCTCTTAGCCCACTAATATCTATTCCTACCTCATTCTCGGTACCTACCAATAAAGGAAGTTCCGTTTCTACTCCTTGAATACTGATTTTTGCTGTTTCTGACATTTTATTCTAATTGTCTTTAATTGGATGTTGCGAAAGTACCTTAATTTATACTTATTTAATAGTCTAACAGTCATATTTTTAGTATGTTTTTGTAAAGAATTAGATTTGTAATAAATAACAAAAAAATGTCTGAAGATATAGTACGAATTATAAGTGGATTAAACACGAAAGCGGGCTTAAAACAACATATTTACAGAAACACGCTTACGGTGTTTGAAGAACTAAAAAGATGTGCTAAAGATATAGCTGAAAAACTTACTCCTGAGGTTATCAAAAAAGATCCATCCTTAGAGGTTCAGTTTTTTGAAAAAGGCGAGTTCGAATTTCACCTTAAATTTAGTGGTGACACTATTGCGTTTATTATGCATACAAACGTATTTGCTTTCCCCCCAGAGCATGAAGTGAGTAAAATGGAGTACGTAACAGAGGCCCAAGACAGAGGATACTGCGGTATGATTATGGCCTACAATTTTCTTTCAGATTCCTTAAAGTATCAAAGACTAGGGGATATAGGCTACCTTCTTGCTCGACTATTTATAAATTCCGAAGGACATTTTTATGTAGATGGACAGCGACAGTTAGGCTTTTTATTCAAAAATTTTAGCCAACAAGAAATTGACGAAACTGCCATCATCAAAATCATAGAGCAAACTATGCTGTACGCACTCGATTTTGACCTCTATGTGCCTCCTATGGAAGCCATGAGCGATATGACACTAGAACAAAAAAACTATGTAAATAATCCGAGTGGTTTTGCTACAGGAAAACGGCTTGGTTTCAAGAAAGAATAATTCAGATATTCAACTCCATCCACTCCACTCCATTGGCTGTGGCTTTGAAGGAGCTCTCTCGCATTTTATCGCTATCATACACCCACGATAAAGTATTAAAATCGTTAGCTGCAACCAGTAATTTATAATGGATTAGATTTTTGACCGCATCTGCTATTACACTGGCTTTTTTTTCGG
>OBMK010001342.1_pt1 | contig 21086 bp, 18 predicted proteins | sample 1539081 | NCBI WGS metagenome assembly OBMK01 (sample SAMEA3355528, study PRJEB22509) | marine metagenome | biome: marine; feature: river plume; material: water | place: USA | collected 2010-08-07 | depth 0.5 m | reverse complement strand
GTGTGTGTGTGTGTGTGTGTGTGTGTGTGTGTGTGTGTGTGTGTGTGTGTGTTCTTTGTGTGTATTTTATATATGCCTCCCTTAATTAGCCTTCCCTTGTCGCATTCTATCGACTTGGTGCGGGGACCCCTATGTGGGCGGGAGGCTAGATTGCGTGTGTGCGTGTGTTCTTTGTGGCGCATCCAATTTCAGACACCAAAACACAAGCCATATTTACTTTTTTCAAATATTTGACTTAGTGTATTTTTCTATAAGCTTTCCCACCTTTGTATTTTTCTAACACTTTTTGTTTACCTCTTTAGGTAAGCTATGGCCGCCAATTTCGGGCGGGTTGACTTGGACTATGGCGTTGCTAACACGGTGCTGGGACAAGGTCGAGTTCATGGTTCTGGGATCACCGAGCGAGCGAATGTTACGCGCTTTATTCCGTATCAAACAAATGCGCTCGCGCAGCATTCGATGATGGCCCTGCAGGGCATCTTGGGTCGACGTCGAAATGCTCTGGGTGTAGATGCCAATGGTCAGCCCGTCCCTGAAAATGCCGCCGAAATTCACCTTCTCATCCAAGCTGTTGTTGCTGGCGGTGCCAGGCGCACTATTGCCTACTTGAGCGAGCCTGCTACTTTTGGGATCAACGCACTTTGGGGTGCCGTACGCAGGACTATCAACCAAAATCGGCGCCAAGTTATGGATCGGATCAACAATGGCGCTCCTAACGGGTCCGAGAACGAGCTACAGACAATCACGAATGTGGCCGTGTACGCTGTTTGGGGCGATGCCAATGGCGGTGGCTGTGACTCAAGAGTGCACCGCCGCGTCTTCGCTTCCGAGTCGGGCGAAGCCAAGATTTTCGCTATTTCTTTGAAGAGCGCGGCAGGTAATAACAACTGCGGAATTGCCTGTCTGCTAGATGCTCATCAGGCATTTGTACATGTCAAGCTTGCGCAGCGTGGCATGTCCGACAATGCGACGGCCCCGTATGTCAAGCCCTACAAGTCAGTTGGCGCACTTCGGAAGGTTCTGGTCCGACACAACCTTTGCGCCCTGAAGAGCCAGCTGACCCCTGATGTCCTGAAAATCGCTTGTGACTGGCTCCATATGAACTTACGGGTTTACAGCGGAAGTTTTGACGAGGACGTCCCCACAAAAATTTTTGAGAGTGGCGGTGACTTCGACATGACGGCCGAGTTGGTACTGTCAGACGGACACTATTTTCGCGTGACGACCGAGTGCGAGCTGGGCAGCTGTCCGCAGTGCCATAACGCCTGTAGCGGAGTTCACTTATGTCGCCAGCACTGTCCTGACTGCGGGCTCCTTCTCCAGGACGATCACGAGTGCCGTTCCAAGCGCCAGCGTCGGGATCTGGCCGAGGTTGTTGAAGATGCGCCGCCTCGTATGGCCCGACCAACTGTTGTTCTCCCCAATGTCGCCGACAGTGGTGAAGAGCTCAGCCCCGAGGCCGTGAAGACTCTGTTGCGAGGCGTCGCAGACTCTGCGGACAAGCATGTGCTGATCCATGGCGCTGGCGGTACTGGTAAGAGTATGTTTATCAACTATTTTAAGAAGTATTGCGACGACCAGCGCTTGGAGTGCGCAGTCACTTCTACTACTGGCATCAGTGCCGTGGGCATCGATGGGCAGACGATTTTTAGTCTCTTCAAGATCAGCCCCAAAACTATGAAGGTGGCCAGGGCTAGATCGGCGGACGTCGCGCAGCTGGTCCAGAGCCTCAAGTTCTTGATCATTGACGAGATTTCCATGCTCAGCGCCGACCTACTTGTGGCTCTCAACAAGCTTTTTCAGCGCTTTCGCAAGGATACCTCATTGTTTGGTGGTGTTCGGATGGTTCTGGTAGGTGACATGCTCCAGCTGCCTCCTGTGAACAGCCGACCGTTGTTTGATGCGCCTCTGTGGTTTGATTTCGAGATGGAGCTTTTGCGGATCCCTCTGACGAAGCTTTATCGCTTCACCGACGCGGTCTGGGCCAGCGTCTTGGGCAAGATCCGCCTGGGAATTTGTGATGGCGAGGTCACGGACTTGCTACACACACGTCTCTTTCCCAAGACCCAAGTCGCTCGCAAGGTCAGAGAGGGCGAAATTCTGACATCGCTGTACCCTGTCAACAAATCCGTGGACAAAGCCAATGCCCGCGCGCTGGGGTGTCTGCAAGGTGAGTGCTACAAGATGCTCCCACACGCTTCGCCACCAGGAAACTTTTTGTCGCCCGCCGTTAAGAAGAAGTATCCCATGCTATGTGTGAAGATTGGCAGCGCTGTTATGCTGACGTCTAACCATCTCCTGGAGACCAGGGGCTTGGCCAACGGGTCCCAGGGCACTGTGGACAATGTTAGCGACCCTGTCGGCGACTCCACCGAACGCATAGTCTATGTGAAGTTCGTTTCCTGTCCCGAGGTGTTTGTGGCAGTAAAGTATATGACCATCACGCAGGAAGACCGCTCTAGCGCTCGGGTGATGCCTTTGAAGACTTGTCATGCCATATCCATCCACAAATCCCAGGGCGCCACACTGGATGTGGCCGCTATGGACCTAGGCAAGGACGTTTTCGAGGCCGGTCAGGCCTATGTTGCCCTTTCTCGCCTGAGGGCGTCATCAGGGCTATTTTTGCAGGATTTCGAGCCTACTTCTATCTGCTGCAACCTTCAGTTTTTGTCCTTCAACACATGGATGAGTAGCCCGCAGCAGAGTCACTTCCGATCCCGTGCGGCCTTGGACGCTTCGACTGACGAGTTGCGTACTTCGTCTGGATGTGTCCAGCTACGTCCGCATCCCCTTGCTAACACCTATGAGCTGGTCTCTGCCGAAGTGGCCGACTGTAGCGACGATCGCGACGACAATCGGGACGAGCTCCTGGTGGTTAGCATGAAATCTAAGGGCAGGAAGAATGTTTACAATGCCATCGTGTTTGACTTTGAGACTTATCACAGCGAGCGCGCGGGGTCTCATATCGTGTATGGCGTCCAGGCCAAGCTTGTGCGCTTCGAGACCGACCCGAAGGACAAGACCTCCAGGATTCTTGCCTACCAGGGTGCCACACAGCTACCTCTTTCTTTTGACATGACGCTTGGTATTGGCTGCTCCTTGGACGATTCCGTCTCCGACCTCTTCTTCGACTGGATTATGGGCCACGTGTCCGACCTCGAGCAAAGTTGGGTTGGGACTTCCGCCAGGAGCTCGAAGAAGCCCATCTACCTCTGTGCCTACAACGGTAATCGCTTCGACCTGTTCTGGTTTGCCAGGTATCTCATGGCACATGAGCATCACGCCAAGAACTATCGCACGAGCGTCCTGACCCGCGGGAGCAGCTCTTTGATCCAGCTGAAGCTGTACAGCGCTACCACTGCCTCGAGTGCTCTTCTGGCCACCCACGACTTGTGCGATATTTTGCACATGTCTTTAGCAAAAGCTGTGCTGAGCTTCGGTGGCGAGAGCGCACTCGGAAAAGATTGCTGGCCGCATCTGTACTTGAATGACGACAACATCCGCGAGGTTTCCGAGAAGAAAGTAGTGGCTATCCAGCTAACTGATTTCCCCAAGTCGAGTCGCAAGACTGTGCAGAAGCTTGTCGCATCCGGCGAGATGAACTTGGACGCCTTTGATTTGTTTGGAACTTATCATGCCTACCTGGTGAAGGATGTACAGGCGCTGATTGATGTTTACAAGGGCTTCGACACTATCTGTGTAGACAAGACGCGAGGAGCCCATGTGTGGGAGTTCTCTACTATGGCGCAGATGACCTGGTACTGCTTTGTGCTCAGCCTTGACGCGCGCTTCACACGCCCATCCGCTGGACTTAGCAGTTCACGCAAAGATCGTGGGACAGTGCTGTCTCGCATTTTTCGACTATCCCGAGAAGACGACAAGTTTGTGGGACAAAGCATTTATGGCGGATGCGTTCTTCCCCGCGTGACCAGCTTCACCTCGGCACAGCCAGTTGGCACAGACTACAAAGACATTCACGATTATCTCGTTGACGCTGACATCTGCTCCATGTATGTGGGCGTGATGATGAAGGAGATGTATCCCTTTGGCGAGCCCCGCTACGCCTCTACCGAGATGCTTGTCAAGTTTGGCCAGCTCATTGCTAGCGGCAAGTGTGAGGAGCTTCCTATGGGATGCTACGAAGTCGAGTTCCGTTTCCGCCCCTACGAGCTACACCCCAGCGTCCCCCATCGCGACGCCAGCGGCAAGCTTATTTGGGCAAACTGTGCCTACGACGATGACACTGGCGACCACAGCACTGGCAAGTTCATCCGCAGTGTGATTACTGGTGTAGATCTTCACACTATCATGAAAGTCTCTGCGGGCGAGGTTAAGCCAGTTGTCCACAAAGCCTTCGTTTGGCCTTATCAGGGCACCCTGTTCAAGGATTGGGTGACTCAGACGTTTGAGATGAAGCAGCTTGGTGCGCGCATCCTAGCCGATCCCAACTCTCCTCCCGAAGCTCGCGCCAAGGCATCGGCTCTGAAGGCTTTTGGTAAGCTTATGGGCAATGCCTGCTACGGCGCTAGTGCCATGAGAGACCACAAAGAAGTGTTCGAATTTGTGCACTCGCAGAAGGAGATGATGGGCTTTGTTCGGTCCCACCAGTGGACGCACACTATCAACGGAGAGCGCTATGCCAGCGGGCTTGACAACATCTTGGTGGTGAAGGGCATTCCCATTGCCTCAGACTTCAACTCAATGTGTGGTCGCCCCCGATATCTCGGTGCTCACACCCTGTCTTATACCCGCGCTATGTTGGCCAAGATTATCAATGTCGTCAACCCGTTCAGTCGCAACCCATCCAAGCAAGTTCGATCTATCCAGAACCAGCCTTACTATGGCGACACAGACTCTGTCTTTGTCCCCGCTGAGGGCGCCAAGCGTCTTGTCAAGAATGGCATGTTTGGCACGGAGCCAGGTAAGCTCACAGATGATCAGTATGAAGACTGGGACTCCGCCAAACAGGCCAATGGCATGCCTACCTTTGCCAAGATTGTTCGCGCAGACTTCCCTGCCCCGAAGACCTATGGCGTGCGCGCCGTCCTTCCTAACAACACCATCCATGATGGTATTCGAGCCAAGGGCATCCCCAGCCACCAGACCAACGACATCGTCATCACAGTCGGTGACAAGACCTTTGAGAAGCTGGACTATGACACTATGACAGCTATGAAGGAGCACTGTGCCGTGTCTGGAGCCACGCCTATTACTGTGCTGGCCACCAACCGCCTGACTCGTATGGGTCTGAACCTGAGCAGCAAGGATCGCGAAGCAAAGAAGGTTATATATTTTTTCTTTTTTATTGTTCAAGTCAAATACATTTTACCAAACTATTATCTAACTAATTTTTTCTGTTCTTTGTGTTTATACAGGAGATGTACACGATTTCTGCCGGGGAGCTCCAGCGCGAGATGTTCAAGACGGAGTGGGCGGGGCGCTCTTTTGCTCGTATCAATGGTAGCTCTGTGGAAGTTCTCAGCCCTAGCGAGCTGGAAGAGATGAATGCAAGTGGCGACCGTGCTGTGTACACTGTCCCTCATGGATATGGATACGCGGTGTAAAAACAGTGCTATATCTCACCTCCCTCCTCTTTCTCAAGTCGACTTTTCGATAATTTGACCAATAAACAAGCCCGATTCCGTCACAAACCCCCCACCAGCATTGTACCCAGATTAGGGCTAGTGTAGGATTATGACGTGCAATATCAGACGTCCGGAGCACTTGTATTAAGATTACATATTTGAAGCTCGCATTCTTTAAGGAAAACATCACAAGCTACACGGTCTTTACGGGGCTTGCATAGCTCGGCGCTCACACGAGTGCAGAAGTCTTGATATTTTGCCTCGTATTGGAAATGACGTTCTTTCCCAGCCTCGTAGCTCAAAAACCCAAGGAGGCCGGATAACACACCAGTGCACACAAAGCCAAGTGGTGGTATGGTGTTGCTAAATGGTGGCTCGGTGTGTATCTGACAGAGTCCAGTGAATATAACAGGAACCATCACGCTCAAGGCCCCCAGTATAGTATGCACTTTCTTCTTGAACCGTCCCGCCCTGCCATGGGCCTCCGATAATGTGATACAATCTTTGCACCAAGTGTCCAAAAGCTTTTCTTCTCGGCCCTCCCACCTAAGCTCGGAGCGATCGCGATCAGGGGATGGCAAGAAAGGCTCGGTAGAATATTTTGTGTCGATTACGACTTGGGAAGGAGAAAATGCGTCTTTACTCATTGCGTATGTAAAATTGATTAATGAGGTTTTTTGTTTGAACGCTTCATGTCTATATTATTTGATATTTTGCTTTATTACAGCCTAACGATGCGGAAACAGCTTGTCTTATCAAACTCGTATGTTCCAATAGAAAACCCAGTCTTGACATCTACATAGTCTCCTGCATTTAGCTGAAGCACCCCCTGTACCCAGTGCGAGTCCCACACATTGATAGCTTTGGGATGATAGATAGCGAAAATTGTTTCGCCGGGTAATGTGAAATTAGTCTGACCGTTTTTAGAAAAATAAACGCTGGACAAATCAGCATTAGCAGTAGTAGGCTTAATCCTGAGATATAATTGACACAGATAAAATCCATCGGTAGGTGCATAAAAATGATTATTTGGGTAAGTGCCAGTCACGTTGCTGCCGCCAATGACATTCCTGGTAAAAATTCCTGTGAGTTTGTTTCCATTCAAACTTGTGTTTGTGAAAACATATGTCCACTGGGCATTTGAGACTGCCATCACTGTCAAATCACCCGCACCAGTAGCCGGTCCTGGTGCACCTGCGGGACCGACTGGACCAGCTGGGCCAGCTGGGCCAGCTGGACCGAATGAGCCAGCTGCGCCTACCGAGCCAGTTGGACCGGCTGCGCCTGCTGGACCAGCCGGTCCCTGTTCACCAACTGATGTGCTAAACCCACCACTGTTCATAGCTTCTTTTTTTAAAAACCTTGACTAGCTTTTTTAGATCGTTTGGTTTTTGTAACCAGCGTGTTGATAAATCTTTTTCTTTTTGTTTTTTTACTTTTTGTTTTATTCGACTTTTACAGAAGTGGGTTGGATGACAATAGCTCTCTGCATTGTAAACGAGCGACGATTTTTGTCGTCATAATCCCTAGTGACTACGTATTTATACTTCTTGGCGCTGGACTTGACATTAATGATGACAGGCTCATGTAGAGGAAATTCTTTCACGAACTTGCGGGCGGCGTAGCGGGCAGCACTGTCTGGCGAAGATCTGATAGTCTGGATAGTAGAGTGTAGGGCCTGGTTGTGTCGCCAGATGGCAGTGTTAATGGTGTAAACTGGACCTCCCTGCTTTCTCTTCCTCTTTTTGTCAGTCTCTTTCTTCACTAAAGGTACGCTGTTTTGTTGGGCTGCGAAGACTTCCATGAAACTCTGGCTTTGGCTGGTCATTGGTGGCTTTTTTTGATGTCGAATAGATCTTCAAGAGGTGTCTGATTTATGACACACGCTCCCGTACCACTAGCACGATGTGTGGATGCATATTTGAAGGTAATTCCAAAATTTGGTTCAAATGATCGACCAGCCGTATTGTGATGGAGGAAGGGTGTTCTTCAAACCCGCTGAAAATTTCATAATTCTGGGATTCTGGGACGCTAATCCCAGATACGGCGCCATATGGCGTGTCGTATAGAGGAATCTGTCCCAAAATTGAATGATATACCGACCCATGATGTACACTGTTTTGGCTCGCCAGTACATCGCAATTGATAAATACTGTCGGTGGGCCTGACAATGCTGTGGGATTTGACAGTCGAGTCACACCACTACCCGGAACCAGTACAAGTCCATCACGCCCAACCCCCATGACATCATTCAGGCTAGTAGGCACATCACCCGATGACTGAGTCTGGATAGACAGTGAGCCGAGCAGCTCCACTTGGTTCGTAGAAGAAGTGTTGTTAACATAGATTACGGAATCATGTACTGTGACAAGACTGAAAACTAGAGGTACAAATTGTGCAGCACAAGCCACATTCAGAGCTTGGACCAGCTCTGTAGCCGTATAAAATCCAGTAGGAAATTCAATAGTAGATACTGTGGCGGAATTTTGAATCTTGAAATACAACACCCTGCCGACCCCATAAATATTTGGGAATTGATTTGGCACAGTGGCATACTGTAGCCTAATCGAATGCAGTGCGTTCGAGCATATCGACGCCGGGAAGCTATTTTCAAAATTACAGGGATTGAACGATCCGACTAGCGTGCCAGCACGTGTGCTGTTTAGGTGAACTCGAGTTTCCTTGAAGTGTGTATCCAACATCGTTTATTATTGTAGCGGTTTTGATTTGTGATTTCTTGATCTACATAAAAACTTCTGTCATATTGGGCTTTAGCGATAAATGTCTGAAATGCTCCACCCATGTGCTGCACACCCACCCAACGCTGGCATTCAAACGGGCATCGGCTGGGAGAAGAGTTGCGATATAGTTAGGAGATGTCAAGCTAGGAACTACTATGCTCACAGTAGCGGGATTATTACCATCAATTGTCTGTGTCGAATTCGAATTATTGGTACAGAAGTTTGAGCATGGGGTGCTAGCCATAAGGCTTTTGGACGTTCTGTTAAAATCATGTGCGAACACATGTCCATAATTGTTCATGTAGTCGCTATACAAAGCACGATCACTGTTATACAAAATTTTGTTGGCTCCGAAGGCCTGTTGCCATGCCCAGAATCTAGACACGCTGTTTTCATACAAGTTACGGGGGTATTGCTTCCCGTTGTGCTCGACGATGTAGTCAAAGCTTTCGTCATGATGATGAAACCATGTCAGGGGAAAAAATGATTTCCATTTACTTTCAGTCGGTTGACAGCGAATAGCTCCCAAAAACTTCGTGGCTTGTGAAAACCCTCTAGACACGCGCAGCATGTCCACGTCTCCTACTGCCCCCAATCGCTTATATTTGTCGAATTGCATGTAGCTACGGAAAGAAATACCTAATCCATTCTGAGCAAACTGGGTCGACACGCTCTTGCGCGCGCTGTCTGAAAGAGAGTATGTGTCAGCTTCAATCATAATGCCCGTCAGCTCGTAAGAAGGGTCCACGACAGGCGTAGTACTGTTTCCGATATTACCAAGTAGTTTTTCGGGGTTCGGCGAAGCTGCGGCGACATATGGCGCTATCAGATCACGATTAGGGTCTATGTTATGTGTGAACACATCGGACGCGTCTGCCCAAGTAATAGTAATTTTCATGCCATTAAATAACTGTGGCGGCATCAAAGTGTCCATTTTGAACAGCCCGCCCAGCATGCATAGAGGTACAATAACATGATGAGTTTTGCCAGTTTTATAACCGGCCGGCAATGAGCTGTTTTGACGTTCTTCAATACTGTACAAGTCCGGGTCCACCGTTAGGTATGGTTGATTGTTGCTGTTTTCTGATTCGGCGTCGCCGGCTTTGAATTTGGTTGGGCTAGTTGTGTCTACCTTGGTAGCAAATAGCGAGGTTTCGCGGAAGTTTCTACCCAGCACACTGTCAGATATAAACGCGTTCAAGGTATTCAAGTCTGTGATCCTTTCAATCTCCGTCCCGTTGGCGGCCTCGATGCAGATGTCTTTGATGACATCGTGGAAGCCATTCATGTATACGCCTGTGACGCACGGACTCGTCACTTTAATTTTGAATACAATGGATGAGCTCCACGTGTCTACAAACTCGCTCTCGTTGGCCGTGCCGATAAATACAGTCTGTGTGTTGGGTGATGAGCTGGATGCTAGCAGACCAGCCCCAATGTAAGGAAGTGCTGGGGCCCATTGTGCTTTAGCTTCCGCCCTTACTATTTCCCCCGTGATGGGGAGATGGCGTATCGTCTCCCGATCTTTTGCGACACTATTTTCCGGTAGTGTGAACGTGTAGTCAGTGGCTCTCGAGGAAGTAGACTGAAACATAGCTTGCTTTTTTTACTTTGACTTGTGTTTTTTATTTGACATTGACTTATCTTTTGATATTGTATGAAAACTCATTTGAATTTTTTTGTTTTACTCTTCAACCTCGACATTCTGGAGGAATACTCTGGCCAGTCGCACATAGTGTAGCCAAATATTATGGGTATACGCGGCGGGTTGGCCAATTTGGTTAAACTTAGTGGGCTGTACTACAGTAAAGTTATCTTTGCCACGAATTTCGATAATTCTCGAGTTATTCACAGGCACACCGGTTAACTTCTGGGTGGTAGATCTCTCCAGGTCCGTGTACACACATCCACTAGTCTGCATAAATTGGTTCATCGACACGGATCCTGGTGCACTAGGGGTCTTCAATTTGCCCCAGCCACGTAGCGTGTGGTGATACAGCTCTTGTTTATTTGTTACCGGCTGCTGAGGGAAATACATACTACCCAGACGTAGTTGGAAGTTTGCACCGGCTCCCGTCAGAATCGGTTTGGAGAGGAAAGGGTCGATCGTCGGCCCATTTGTCGTGCCTCGATAACCAACCTGGTGTAGGACTCCTAGAGCGCGTGAAACGGCCTTACGAAGCTCGATATTAACTTCGGCCCCGCTTTCCCCTGTGTTGGTCGCATGATGATACCAGCTACTAAAGACCATTTCAAGACCTTTGATAGATGCTTCTTCGTTCAACACGCGCTGGATACTATCAGTTAGCTGATAACTATCAGCCATGATACTCACATCAGAAACTTCCCATTGCAAAGGAGGATGAGTGAATACGTTATCTACCGCTGCGACAGGCGTGCCCACGCTGAATCCCACATCGCTGCCATCGGCCCAATGGATTTCAATACGGAGTCCCGAGCAGAGCATGCTTGGAAGAAGCCTATCGAATGACCGGAATAGACCAAACAGTTCTGACATAGGGATCACAAATCTATGCTTCTGTGTATCGCCAGGCGCAATTACCAAGCCGTGTGCTGTGTCTTCGCTCGTAGTAGGATCTGATGCGACGACACCAACCGGTGCTGTTGAATCATATAACTCGGAGTAACCCATCATACTACCAGTTGTTCTATGCCACTCTGATGAGCGGGTATAGGCATTGATAAGTTTTGACAACTTGTTTACATCTGCGACGCGCTCGAGCTCGTCCCCCGATCTTGTGGTCAGAATAACTCTTTCAATGAAATTTAGACCTGAGCCGCTTCCCAGAGCCATCGGCTTGCCATTACATTTAACATCGAACGTGAGGTAGCTGTGCTGTGGGTCGATGTAGTCGGCACCGGAATTCAAGATACAGATTGCGTCAGTCCCAGGTGAATATTTGGTGCGCTGAAAAAAATGGCGCTTCATGTTTCTCGACACGGCCACAGACAGATCAGGCTGAAGAACATAGTCAAGCTGGTTGAGACTCACGAGGCCACGACGTGCCACGTCGCCTCCGCTAGCTCCATCTTCCCTCCTTCTTTTGCTGCTGCCAGTAGCACTCATTATTTTTTACGTCTTATGCGGTATATCCAGTTTTTGGATTGTGTTGATTTTTTTCGATTTATTATTTTTCGGATAAAAACATTACACGCCTACTAAGGTCGAGTTCAACTTATCATTTTTAGATTTGCGTTTGTGTCCAGACGAGGAGTTTTTATAAGATTCAGACGAGACCTCGCCAATGCCTACTTGAGCGGCTGTGTACAAATTAAGCGTGTTGTGGATACGGCCATATATAGCATCACGCTCAGAGCCTGTTTTGAAAGATTTTTCAAAATGATGTTTCATCACTTGGGCATGTAGGTCCGTACTTTTATCAATGGCTGTCATAATGTCTTTCTTTTGTCCAACTCGCTCGAGCTGGCGAGATTGGCATGTTTTTGTGTTGCGGCGACGAAGCCCTGTGTTTTCGTTAAAGTTGTCTGCTTTCGAAGTGGGGTAGATGGTGGACGGCGTTGTCAAAAAGAAATCCACGCTCTGCTGCATGTTTTTATCGCTCTGCGTCTCCTCGCCATACATACGATCATCATCATTCGCAAATTCTTCCCCTCGTCTGGCACTCGTGGAGCTAAAGGGATCAGTGGCATATGCCATGCTGGCAAATGGGTTACCGCCACCCGTCGACGGGCCCTTCGAAGCATCCATGTTGTAATGCTGGCCAAAACTAGATTGTAGTGCTTGGAGGGTCAGCTGAAACACGTTTTCATCACCACCAAGAGCAACATTGGTGTCTCCATTGGGCAAGCTGCCAGTAATCCGTCCATACTGCTCCTCGCCTGGGATAACTAGGTCTGTGGGGTCGACGGCCCCTGTCTTGACAGCAGAAAAGTTAAATTCTGTATTTAGGTTAGCGACGTTGTTTGGGATGATGTTTTCGTCGATAACACGCTCTCCCATGCCACCCAATGCCATATCCTCCTCTATACGTGCATTTTCATTTGTACGTATCAGTGCCGTCGCCCCGTCTTGATGTCCTCCACTACCAAACAGCGAGCTCATGTCATGAGCCGTACTGGGCTTGTCTTGAAGACCTGTGCCCGGACGACTAAACATTATTTTTGTGTATATTCAAAAAGTGGGTCGACTACGGAACAAGCCTTTTGAAATTTGGTCTGTCTACACATTTGTAATTTGCTTTTCTCGTCTAGAGCTAAAAATGTCTGCTTTGCTTTGCTTATAAGAACTGACATCTTTGTATCCCGTAGCTGTCCTACCAAATGCAAATAATAGTCGGTGATGGATTGTGCGTATTGGGTAGCCAGCCATTGCTGCTCCTCATCCTCACCAAACTGACGAAACTTCTTGAAGCTAGATGTCATGCTGAGTCCGTAGCGTTTATAGCCAACCATTTGTAGAGCTATGTCTGCCCGATCGACTTTGTCATTGGTCAAACTGATCCTGTCTAGTTGTGGTTCTTTTGGCGGGACGTTTGCAGCTCTTTCAGCTAGTGTCATTTTCTTTTGATCATTCCACAAAAATCCCACTCCATTTTCATTGTACGCTGCCACACTTCCTACAGCTACCGCACCAAGTATTGTGACAATACCACCGACTAATCGCTGGTAAGTTCTTGTTAGCGTGCTTCCCGCAATCTGGCTTCTGTCCTGAACATATTTATCCCTTGAAAAGAAACCATGTCCAGATTGCTTTAGTCTGGTAGCCCAGCCGGTGATGTAGTCACTAAATTGTTTCTCAGGTCCAGTAGATATGCCATAATGACTGTACTTGTAGGCACTCATGGAGTTTTTTGCTTTGTATATGGCATCAAACAGCGCCTCTGTTGCCATTTGCTGTTTTTTGTAATAATCAGCCACGGTCTCGCCAGCTAAATGTCCTCCGATCTCGCCAAACAGATCGTAGGCATTGCGAGTAGCTTCAAGAACTTCTGAAGCTTCATCGTTCCACACATCTTGTGACAGCACCATCAATCTCCTGATCTCGGCACGGTTTCTATCAAAGTAGCTACGAGTCGCCTCAGCAAAAAATGGCATTCGTGGCCCATACCAAGCGCCGGCACCAGCTCCACCAAAGTAAGGGAGGACCTTTAAAGCTTGAAGCCACTGCACGACATCCCAAAAGGCATTAGGTTCTTCTGGTTTTCGGTCTTTTTGCTCTTCTAACATTCGATTGCGCATCTCCGAATGCGTGGACAACTCGAAGCTCTTCATGCTCTCGAAGAATTCTCTATTGATTGTATTGATGCTTGCGGTAACAATGGAGCTACTACCGAAGACGTCATCCACGTCTGTTGCAACTGGAGCATGATGTGGCTCCTGATATAGCTCATGGTACACATATGTCTTGTCATTATAGGTAAATTCATCTCCCAATTCCACCCCTTGTCCTTGGGCATACTCTCCTAGCTCAACCGGATCTGTTATAATTCTGGGCTGTTCCTCTGGCTGCTCGGCTATGTCCTCCTCTGTTGTATACGTATCAGTATTGGGCTTGTCTGACATGGCTTGTTCGTACTCCATCCGGGGATCTACCTCTGCTTCCATCTCTATGTCCTCCTCGGCTGCGGACTCGCTCATGAGTACCGTCCTTCAGACTGGAGCTTGTACTTGGGATTTGAGTTATAAACACTTCGTTCAAATTTTTTCGATATCTTGTCTTCAAACCAGCTTCCATGTTGATATGTAAGAATGAGAAATCATCGGCTGTCGCATCTTCTACCAATTTTCTAGCCTCTTTTTTTGTATAGCCTGGGGGAGCTCGATCGTCCACTAGCACGTCCGTCTCACTCATAGCACTGGAGAAAAAGAAAATATTCTTGGCCTGGAGTCGAGCTTTTCTGGGAATCATGTTGTAGCTCTGGCTACACAAAAAGGTGGTAAAGTTGAAATGACGCGAGAGGATGAAGCTATCGATAAATTCTTTGGACTTCATCAGTCTGTTGTCACTTACCACGTCATCGAATAGCACCAGAACCAGAGGCGCTCGATCAGCACCAGACTGTTGGATAGCTTCACGCTGAGACTCCTCCAGCTCCCTCAGAAATGCAGGAGCTTTTTCAAGATCGTCGATTATGTCATCTTCTTCGAATTTTAGATGTTTCTGGATGTCGTCGGTCTTTGCTGTGGGTGAGATCAATATTCTACGATCAAACGCCCTACCTAGCATGTCTTTCCTACTCAGCAAATTGGCTACCAGTGTGCTTTTTCCAGACCCTGAATTGCCGATGAATATGCTTCTGGAGTTGATACGAGGAATAACATTCATCTCGCATAGCTTTGGTTGTTTTATCCTGTCTTTTGACGTGGGAATGCTTTTGATCTCCAAGTCCATGTTTTCTTTGGCGACAGATGGGTTGTGATTTGTTTATTTTTTTATAAAAGTACATACTGTGGTCTTTAAATACCCTGATAGGTAAAAAGCATACTATCGTTACCAGACATTGTAGAAAGCTCGGCCGGACGGATCGATGGCATGAAAGATGACTTGGATTTCGCAATGACAGGTCTACACCACGCCGCTTTGCGGGGGAAAGGCAGACCCTTTGCACTGGCGTGCTGCTCATACACATCTTCCATAACAGCCAGTGGTCGTTTACCGAGGGCAGAAGTTGTTTTCTCCTTTTCTCTGATATCTCTAACTCTGTGCGTGTACTCCTTGATGAGGTTCTGTGGGCCCACATCGTCGACAAACTGGGGAGGAATTGGTCTTGGATGCGCATACTCGACGTGAGGGCGCGGGTCAAACAATTGTTCCATCCCGTAGCGGAGTGCCTCATTCTGTCTATTTAATGCATGTAGCTTGTTTTCCACACCGAGTCCATAGCCATCAGGTACCCAAGAAAACGCCTCAAACAGTGCGTCGCTTTGTAAGTTATCCTGCTGTGAAGTTTGTAGATTGGGCGCGTCGGCTACTGGGAGGGTCAGTCGGTATGTTTTCTTTGCTGTGTTGACGCTTTGTGGTCCTACTGCCACGAAGTCACTACCCTCACCAGAGAAGTTGCTGGTACCCGGCGTGCCTACTGCTTGAGGTCTTTGTCTGATTTCAGTGTCCAGCGTTCCACCACCGGCATTTTGGACAATACCACGCTGAATTTGTCCATCTGGGCCAACAGGTCCGACACCAGGAATGTTTGCGTTAAAAAATCGCTGCGACAGGTCTGCGTCAGACGCCCCGGCATATTGGGAGCTTGTGCCACGCTGGCCGCCTGAGCTCCTACCACCTGAACTCCTCGCGCCAGCTCCACCAAAAAATGCTTTTCTCATACGATCCCTTTGATCGTTTCTTGTTGGCGGTCCATCCGTATTGTTCGGATCGAGTCCACGGATCTGGCCGGCAAAGGCATTCACTTTGCTTCTTAAAACTCTTAGACCAGCTTCGCTATAACTGGGCTTCTTAACTCCCATCTGAACAAAGATATCTGCGGAATTATTGATACCTTGTACAAAGGCATTCGTGAAACTTCTGTTCATCAAGCCCGCATCAGACAGGATATTTATCAAGCTGGCAAAACGTTCAAAGCTATTTGGGTCGGAGGCCGTGAATGTCTGTCTCAAAGTGCTGTTTTTCGTGAACGCGACATTGACTTCTTCGGTAGCTTTTAATTCAGTGTTGATTGTACTTGCAATGCTCTTGCGCAAACTATTGCCCAGCTCGCTCTTGTCTGACAAAACCTTTAGCTCATCCAGATTATAGATAGACCATAACCCTCTAGCTATAGTATTCACTATCTCGGCACTGGTCACTTCCACGGACATTATGTATGTACACGAAATTCGATTTATGCAGTATAAAAAATTTCACACATTTCACTTCTGTGATTTCTCAAAAACGTAGCACAATACAAATGAACTTTATCGATCACTCGTACGTATTCAACAAACTTCCTCTGAGCGACGAGGCGAAGGAGAAGCTACACCATGAACTCCAGCGGCAATGCAGCGAGCTCAAGGAAGATGGGACGGGTGATGAACCGCAAGATGCTGGGACGGAGACACTCGCCTTACCCTCAGAAGCAGCAGAGGGAGTTATCGATACCGCCTCCACGACCAGTCCCACGTACCCAGCTTCCGACAGGTAAGAGAGTTAGATGGAGCGACACTATCTTGAGACCGGCGAAGCGTCAGAAAGAATATTTCCCGCCGGTCGCGCGTATGCGCACGGACATCCTACCAGCCCAAACAAAGGCTCCGCCAGTATCACAGCCGTCTCTCCAGAAGGATATGGGCTTTGATTTGTATGAGGAGTCCGAGCCATTAGAGGAGGCATCGACCGGTCAGGTCCAAAATGCTACTGCTGTCGTAACAGACGAGCCTGTGGTCGGTGGAGTCGTTGACAGCATTGCTAGCATTGCTAGCATTGTCCCCAACGCCCTGGGATTTATTGGCAAGGCCTTAGGCATCGGCTCGTCTGAGACACCTGATGACGTGCCAGCTGTAGCCACGAGCGAGCCCGCAGAGGAGAAGGATATACAGATGGAAGTAGAGACAGATATCCAGATGGAGCAAGAGCTAAGCATCCCAGACATACCCAGCACTGACAGCGCACAACCTTTAGACGGTACCGCATCAGCACAATTATCTGAGGACGCGCTGTCTACAGCTGTCGACGAGCCGCCACAGACATCTGGCAATATGTCTACTGAAGACACAGATGGGTTTAGGGCTACAGTTGGATCTATCGATGAGCCTGTGCAGATAGCTACTACGCCTGAACCGCTTGCGGTGGCAAGCTTTAGAAGAAATCATAACGAGAATGTGAAACGTGAACAAGAATTGATGGAGCAGAGGGGCGAGGATACTACCGCCTTTTTGGAAGAACAAAAAACTTTGGGGGACAGAACCATTGCAGATATGACGAATGCCTGGAACGAAGCAATTGAGCGCTCGCGCAAAGATAGCTCTTTTACACAGACAGCCGTGACATCCCCAACATCGTCTCCTGAAAAGCCTCTTGTTTTGAGACGTAGTATGACCTATGGAGCCGACAACAACGTCACCCGTGTTATGGATGACTCCAGTACTTTAGGCGACCTCAGAGACAACATTACCAGATCTGGTATAAAGAACAAGGGCCGTGCCATCATTAGTGCTATTCATGACACGTTAGAAAACATGGGTGCCGACAAGCTTTCATCCGATTTACAAGAGTCTCTGCTGTCAGGCATATCATCTATTGCAGCAGGCACTAAAGGATTTAAACAACTCGCAAAAACACGAGCTAGCGAGCTGGGTACTGCTGTTACAGAATGGCTACATTCTAATGGGCTAGCAGTCACTGTAGGCGGTATCCTTTCTGGCGCAGTCGTCATGACCTTTGTAGGAAAGTATGCACACAACAAGCTTCGGCGCCCGAAGTTCAACCCGACATTTAAATACTCAGAGTATCAGCGTATGAAATATGGGTCAGGATGGAAGACTGTCACGCCCGTAGCTAAAGCTGTGTCCGAGTATAAGTATCCCGAGATAGAATACTTTCATGGAAGTAAGTATCCCGAGATAGAATACTTCCATGGAAGAAAAGGGACGACGCCATCTGTCTAACTAATAAAACAATGAGAAACTTTTTTTTATTGTTCTTTATAACCCTGTTCGGGCACGCTTCTGAGCGTTATACAGTAGACCTTCCTGGTTGAAATCATTACGGGCTCTACCCATGGTACGCCAATACCCTGATGTGTCGAAGTATCCACCCATCATGTCATCGAGCTGGTTGAACTGATTGGGTATGGCTTCGGCTGGCTTGGGCTGGTTCGTAGGGATGTTGATTGCGTCGGGGACAATAGGTTCCTTGGATGCTGGGACAGGGCTGGGGCTGGGCCTCATTTTCGGCAATTCGTCAATGATAGGAGGATTGGGAGTAGGAGGATTGGGAGTCGGAGGATTGGGAGTAGGTTGGGTGGGCGGGACATTGGGCTCATCGTCATCATCATCATTATAGACAGGTGGGGCGGGAGTAGGAGGATTGGGAGTAGGTTGGGCGGGCGGGACATTGGGCTCATCGTCATCATCATCATTATAGACAGGTGGGGCGGGAGTAGGAGTAGAAGTAGGAGTAGGAGCAGGTTCAAATTTTGGTGGCGCTGCTATAGGCACTTCCTTAGCCGGTGTGGGCTTGTCGCCAGGACCGTGTGGTCCAGGTAGCACATCCTCGCCTACATAGTCCCAAGGGGAATCTTTTTCATAAGTTGTGTGCTTGATTGATGGGCCTCCTGGCAAGTCCTTCGTTAAGTAAGACTTATTTTTATACCTTTGGCGCACATACTCGATATATTTTTTTAAAATTCTTTCTTCTTTATCATATCTGGCTTTTTTTTCTGATTTTGCATAATCATTACCAGTATTATACGGTCCTCGCTTGTGTAGCTGATCTAACTCACCTACATATCTATTAATTTCTTTAAGATATTTGTACTCTCTTTCTAACTTCTCACTCGTAGTCGAGTCCCCATCAATGTATATGCCATTCCAGATGTCGATAGCATGTATCCTTTTGGATATAGATTCGGGACTGTAGGGATCCACTGAATCGGCAATATCAACCTCTTTATCAGGAGGTAAGACGTTAGGCTTGTGGGGTGGATTTGTGGGTGGGACATTGGGCTCATCATCATCATTATAGACAGGTGGCTGTGCCGACGTCTTGCTAATTGCAGCATTTACACGATCAAGCTCATCCCATTTTTTGTCAATCAGTTTGTTGTTCTGTCTATTTCTAAACTGCACGCTGTCTTCCTTATTCTCGAATCCAGGTCGGCTGGGACCCGGGTATGTCGCGGTAGAACGTTTATGATGTGTGTGTAGCCATTGCTCCAGCTCGCGCTTCCGAGCTTTCAGCTCTTCTAAAGTCCCTTTTTCGTGTTGAATGCTGGGCATTTTCGAATTATAAAATATTAATAGCTTTTTATTTTTACTTCTTCTGCTTTTTAGCAATTACAAACTTTCGAGTTTGCTTCCAGGGCTCTCGCCCTAACATCTCGTCAGTTATTCTTTGTACATGTTCGGAAAATTGCTCTTTAAAAGATTTAATTCGCTTCTTCCTTCTTTTTACATTGGTGTCGACGTCTTTGTCACCTAGCACTTCGCGGATATCTACACGCTTGGTCTCGCGGATAGTCTCCTTCGTGAACGCAGGGCCTTTGTGCTGTACGATTGACTCCGACTTGGCGGCCACCTTGCTCATTCTTTAGTCGGTGAGAGGGAACAGTGTTTGGTACGTCTTGCTTTCAGGCTTCAGACGAGTTTTGACGGCCCAGCAGAAGTAATTGTAGTCACTCTCGAACACTTCCAGCCAAGTACGACCTTTGTGTTTCTTGAAATTGCAGCGATAGCCCAAGAACCGTCTTAGCCGATCGTCGTCACTTTCGTCCACTGGTGGGCTGCTCTTGAATTCTTCCAACGTCTTGGCACGCTTCATCAGCCCGGCTTGGTATGAGGACATTGGTGAGTTGAAGGATGGGCGAGGAGGTGGTGGGGCCATAGGCATCGGGGCACTGGGAATGTAGCTGTGAGGAGTCATTGAATTGCTTTGGGCTGCTCTTGACAAATGTGCTGAGAGTGATTGGCGACATGGCCAAAACAATTGAGACACATAAATTTTGGCGCCACGTTTTGGGCAACTAAAGACGCTTTCAATTTTTCACAGGCGCGCAACCGTCTTTTCGTCTTGTACGGTCCGCGGCGTATTTTTTCTGTCTTAGACGGACTGTCTTTTCTTGAGACGGGTTTGAATTGAAAATTGACATTGTCTTTACCAAACAGTGAAACAGAATGAATCATTTTCAGGCCATCTGTCGGTCTAGTACTTCCCCTACTGAAGGTGATCATGCCCTCTGTACGCTTGGCGTCGGCTCCCTCGAATGGTAAAAGCTGTGGAAGCGTCTCGGGCGGGCGGTCGTTTACCTCCCAAGGAGCAGGCGGGAGCCTGTCAAAGTCCAGCAGTGTGTCGTCGGATGTCTGCGCATTGCTACTCGACGACTGCTCGGGAGAGTCCAGGAGCATAGGCGGTGATCCAAGCACAGCATCAAGCGCCCAATTCGCACCGGAGTCCGGGAACATTATATCATCGTCCAGGGTGGACAAAAACTCATCGAAATTGGGCAGGTCGTCTACAGTCATCATGGAGTCGGATTATGAGGTACCTGAGAAGAGTGTCGGCATTGACACATTAACAAATACACTTTCCCGCACTTGGCACGCGCGACTCACCCGTCTAAGTGAATATATTTCAAATAGAGCTAACCATTCAAGTGCCAGCTTAGACGAATTGCTAGACGATTTATATAAATCACAGTGATTTGTACATCAATGGCTCGAAGTTCCACAAGACATGTCATCAATGGTCTCTTACTGTGCCTCGCGACCCTGGTTATGAGCCAACACGCCTTCAACGTAGCATGTCCAGAGCGCTGTCAACATTACTACGATAATCGTAACATACCAAATATAGGCTCTTTTACAAGAGCTATACTTGTAGATTACTATTATATATGTGTGGAAAACTGCTTCTGTATACCATGAAAACCACACCAATCATGCTAAAACAGGGGGCAAAACATCGCATTTACATGGCTTTTTCCAATAAAAACACTTATTTTTACACGTTTTTTGCTAACGCAGGCTAAAATATAGCCTTTTGCACTACCTCCGATTTTCTTCATGTTTTATTTTTTATTTTATTTTATTTTATTTTATTTTTATTTATAGTAAGCAAGGCGGCCGA
>OBMK010001341.1_pt1 | contig 21088 bp, 19 predicted proteins | sample 1539081 | NCBI WGS metagenome assembly OBMK01 (sample SAMEA3355528, study PRJEB22509) | marine metagenome | biome: marine; feature: river plume; material: water | place: USA | collected 2010-08-07 | depth 0.5 m | reverse complement strand
TGGGTGTGAGCAGCGATTAACAACGATCATATTCGCGGCTAATTAGTCCATCCGTAAGTTCCCCCGAGCGAATGGTTAGATGTGAAGATTCATCACCCTCAAGCGCCTCCTTCAGTCTACTTTTAACTATGACGACACTGGCATTCCCCTAAACCTGTAAAGGTGTGCTTGAGTCGAACGAAGGACAGGTGCTGCGTGCTGCTGCGCTCAAAGGTATGGGCATCCTCGTGCAACCGAAGTACATCGTCCACGATGATCTAGTGGCCGGTCGATTGACCCCTGTACTTGACGATTGGGATCTACCTCGGCTGCACATCAACGTGGCGTTTCAAAGTCGCCGTCACATGTCGGCCAAAGTCAGAACTTTTGTCGATTTTGTGGTTGAGTATTTTGAGCGGATGGATTTTCGACGCAAGTGGACGAGTCATGACCGTTCAGGAATTCACTGATAGGTAAGGGGAAGAGCGTGTTAGGCTCGTCGCGGTGCTTGTTTGGTGCTCGATGAAAAGTGTCTAACGATTCAGGCGAATGCCATACTGCACTGGAGCGCTTTGGATACTTGCTAGCGTATTCTCTGAGGGCAACAAAAAAGCCTAGACAGCTTTGGGCTGATCTAGACTTGTAAGTGGTGCCGGAAAGAGGAATTGAACCCCCGACCTTCTCATTACGAATGAGCTGCTCTACCGACTGAGCTATTCCGGCGCCGGGCTAAATTATAGCGGGGTAGCGTTTTGGCTTAGGCGTGGTATTCGGTCACGCGGTCGACTTCGTTTTTACTACCCAAAATAACGCTCACGCGTTGATGCAGCGCGTCGGGCTTAATGTCTAGGATGCGCTGTTTGCCGTTGGTGGCTGCACCGCCTGCTTGCTCGATTAACCAACTCATGGGGTTGGCTTCGTACATCAGGCGCAGCTTGCCTGGTTTGTTGGGCTCGCGCTTATCCCACGGGTACATAAACACGCCGCCACGGGTCAGTATGCGGTGGACGTCTGCCACCATACTGGCGATCCAGCGCATGTTGAAGTTCTTCTCCCGCGGGCCTTCGGTGCCCGCCAAGCACTCGTCGACGTATCGCTTGACGGGGGTATCCCAGTGCCGCATGTTGCTCATGTTGATTGCGAACTCTTGCGTATCTTCGGGGACTTTGACGTTTTCGTGTGTGAGCACAAATGAGCCTTGCTCGCGGTCCAGCGTAAACATGGCGACGCCGTTACCGACGGTTAACACCAAGGTGGTTTGCGGGCCGTAGACGCAGTATCCAGCCGCCACTTGTTGATTGCCGGCTTGCAAAAAGTCAGCCTCCGTTACAGCGGGGCTGTTGGTAGGCTTCTTTAAAACGCTGAAGATAGTACCGATGCTGACATTCACATCAATGTTGCTGGAGCCGTCTAGGGGGTCAAACAGCAACAGGTACTCGCCTTGCGGGTAGCGGTTGGGAATGACGTGGATGCTGTCCATTTCCTCGCTGGCCATTGCGGCGAGGTGACCGCCCCATTCGTTGGCTTCGATCAAGACTTCGTTCGCGATGATGTCCAATTTCTTCTGCACTTCACCCTGAACATTCTCGGACTCGGTAGCACCCAAAATATCCCCCAACGCGCCTTTGGTGACCGAGAGGCTGATGCCTTTGCACGAACGCGCAACCACTTCCAGCAGCAATCGCAACTGCGGCGGGATCGTGCCGTGGTCACGTTCTTGTTCGATCAGGTAGCGGGTGAGTGAGACACGTGAGGCTGGCATGTTGCGTCCTGTTGGAATGATGCGTGTGGGTTAGGCCAATGCGCGGGAAACGACTTCGCGAACGTCCGCACTGAGGTCGGGTTTCGCCGCGACACGTTCAATAGCGATACGGGCTGCGGCTTTGTATGGCTCGGCCAAAATTTCCCAGCGATCCAAGGCGCGGGCCAAGCGCGCCGCCACCTGCGGGTTGAAGGCATCAAGCTCGATCACTTTTTCAGCCCACAGCACGTAGCCGCCGGCGTCGGCACGGTGGAAGGCGGCAGGGTTACCTTGGCAATAGGTTGACAGCACACTGCGCGCGCGGTTGGGGTTTTTGATGCTGAAGTCGGGGTGCGCCAACAAGCGCTTAACTGACGCCAGCACATCGCCACCCCGGTCAACGCGGCCGCACTGGAGGGCAAACCACTTGTCAAGAACCAAGGCGTCGTGTTTGAACATGGCATAGAAGCGGTCAAGCGCAACACCGGCCAAGTGACTTCCCGAGTTAACCAGCGCTGCCATGGCGCCGAATCGGTCGGTCATGTTGTTGGCGAGGTTGAATCGTTGCAGCGCTTGCTCGGACCATTGCGCATCGCCGGTTTTGACGCCATTGAGAACCAGGTAGTTCAGCGCCAAATTAGCCAAGCCACGTTGGCCGCTGCTTTGCGCGTCGGGGCGGTAACTTTGCGTCGCGTTGTAAGCAGCAAAAGCCTCCGCCCACTCGGTCGCCAGCGCCTGCGCAATGGCGGCGCGCATTTGCTCGCGAACGCTGTGGATACGTTGGGGGTCCACACTGTGGAGTTGCTCCGCGATATAGGATTCGCTGGGCAGGGTCAGTACCAACTCTTTGAAGCCGGGTGCAAGTGACGGGTGCCGCAGCGCTGCACGCAACGCGTTGAGGTAGGCCTCATCGAGTGCAACCTCGCCGCCCTGACGGATGGCGCCCAATAACCGGCCGAGTGCCAAGCGTTGAGAGGCTTCCCACTGGTTGAAGGGGTCGCTGTCATGCGCCAACAAATGCAACCACTGCAAATCGCTGAGGTCAATGTCCAGCACCACGGGGGCACTGAATCCGCGCAGCAGCGACGGCACGACGGGTTGCGTCACGTTGGTAAAGACAAAGCGCTCGCTGGGCTCGTTGAGCACCAAGGTTCGCGTGGTCATAACTGGCGCATCGGGGTCATCGTTGCTCAGCGTCAAGGGGATGGCGGTGCCGTCTTGGCCTACCAAGCCCACAGACACGGGAATGACGAAGGGGTCTTTGACCGGTTGACCGGGTGTCGGCGCGCAGGATTGACGCAGCTCCAATGTGAAGGTCTGACTACCCTCGGCGTAGGTCCCTACCGCATGGACGCGCGGGGTGCCCGCTTGGCTGTACCAGCGTTTGAAGGCTGTGAGGTGTTGTGTGAGGTCTGAGTTGGGGTTGGCATCTGCGATGGCTTGGTTGAAGTCATCACAGGTCACGGCTTGGCCATCAAATCGCTCGAAATACAGCGCCATGCCTTTGGCAAAACCGTCTCGTCCGACCAAGGTTTGCATCATGCGCACGACCTCGGCACCTTTTTCATAAATGGTGACGGTGTAGAAGTTGTTGATTTCTTCGTACTGGTCGGGGCGCACAGGGTGAGCCATGGGGCCGGCGTCTTCGGGGAATTGCGCGGTGCGCAGCACACGCACGTCGTCAATGCGCTTCACCGCGCGACCTGAGGCGCTACCCGCCATGTCTTGACTGAATTCCTGGTCGCGGAAGACGGTCAAGCCTTCTTTTAAAGACAGCTGGAACCAGTCGCGACAAGTGACGCGGTTTCCTGTCCAGTTGTGAAAGTATTCGTGGGCGACCACACTCTCGACGTTGGCAAAGTCGGTGTCGGTCGCAGTGGCTGGACTGGCCAATACGAACTTGGTGTTGAAGACGTTTAAGCCTTTGTTTTCCATGGCGCCCATGTTGAAGTCGCTGGTCGCGACAATCATGAAACGCTCTAAATCAAGCGGCAGATTGAAGCGCGATTCATCCCACGCAATGCTCGCCATCAGCGCGTTCATGGCGTGCTCGGTTTTATCGAGGTCGCCCGGACGCACGTAGATCTGCAGCAGATGCGATTGCCCGTTGCGCGCGGTGATGCGCTGCTCACGGCAAACCAAGTCGCCCGCAACCAATGCAAACAGGTAAGACGGTTTGGGGTGGGGGTCTTGCCAGCGGGCGAAGTGGCGGCCGTCCGGTAAATCACCGCTTTCAACCAAATTGCCGTTGGCCAACAGCACGGGGAACGTCGCTTTGTTGGCGCGCAAGATGACCTCGTAGGTGGCCATGACGTCAGGGCGATCCAGGAAGTACGTGATACGGCGGAAGCCTTGTGCTTCACACTGGGTGAAAAACGTTTGGTTGCTCATGTACAAGCCCATGAGCTGTGTGTTTTTCTCGGGGTTGCACATGGTCAGCAACTCAAGGTCGAAGGGCTCAAGCCCCTCCGGCAGACTTTCTAATACGAGGTCGCCGTTGTCGATTTTGAAGCTGCTGCCCTGGCCATTCACCATCACCCGCGTGAGCGTCAGGTCCTCGCCCTGCAAACGCAGGGGCTGAGCCGCCACATCGGGGTTCCGACGCAGGCGCATCTTGTTGAGTACCCGCGTTTTGGTCGGATCTAGGTCGAAGCTGAGTGTGACCGTTTCAATCCAGAAAGCGGGCGCTACATAGTCTTCACGCTTAATTACCGTGGTCATTTGTGAGGCATCTGCCATCAGTGCTTGCATAGTGAGTGATCCAATGTGCTGTAGGGGTGCTGATCAAACGCCTTGCTTGAGCGAGGCTTCGATGAAGGCGTCAAGGTCACCGTCCAACACCTTCTGGGTGTTGGTGGCCTCCACGCCAGTGCGCAGGTCTTTGATGCGGCTTTGATCGAGAACGTACGATCGAATTTGGTGGCCCCAGCCCACATCCGTTTTACCGTCTTCCAGCTTTTGTTGCTCTTCCATGCGCTTGCGCATTTCGTAGTCGTAGAGCTTGGAGCGCAGGCGCTTCCAGGCGACATCTCGGTTGCTGTGCTGGCTGCGACTGTCCTGGCACTGCACCACGATGTTCGTGGGGATGTGCGTCAAGCGCACGGCCGAGTCGGTCTTGTTGATGTGCTGTCCACCTGCACCACTCGCGCGGTAGGTGTCAGTGCGCACATCGGCGGGGTTGATGTCGATCTCGATCGAGTCGTCGATTTCGGGGTAAACAAAAATCGATGCGAACGACGTGTGACGACCCCCCGACGAGTCAAAAGGCGATTTCCGCACCAAGCGGTGTACGCCGCTCTCGGTTCGGAGGAGGCCGAACGCGTAGTCACCTTCGACCTTGATGGTTGCGCCTTTGATCCCCGCGACGTCGCCTGGGGTCTCATCTTCGATCGTGGTTTTGAAATCTTGCCGCTCGGCGTAGCGCAAGTATTGGCGCAGCAGCATGCTGGCCCAGTCGCAGGCCTCTGTGCCACCGGCGCCGGCCTGGATGTCGATGAAGCAATTGTTGGGGTCGGCCTCTTGATTAAACATACGCCGAAACTCAAGGCGCTCAACCGTGGGGGTCAACAGAGCCACGTCTTTGGCAATGGCGCGCAAACCTGAGTCGTCGTCTTGCGACATCTCAAACAACTCGCGGTTGTCTGCCAAGTCACCGTCTAGTTTGCGGATGACGCCGACGATGTCATCGAGGGTTTTCTTTTCTTTGCCGAGCTCTTGGGCTCGTTTGGGGTCATTCCAGACGTTGGGGTCTTCTAGTGCCGCTTCAACTTCGCGCAGACGATTTTCTTTGGCATCGAAGTCAAAGATACCTCCGTAATTCACCGACACGCGCTTGCAAGTCGTCGATGAGGTTAGAGAGGGTGTTGATTTGTTCGGCTTCCATGGCGTTCTCGGCAGTTCTGCAGTTGGGGTAAACGACTATTTTCTCATGCTCTGAGCTTAGGTTATGAAATCCATCACCATTTCTGCCAATTCCACAGGTTTATCGTGGTGGAGCATGTGTCCAACGTCTGCCATAACCCGGGTTTCAACCTGTGGAATATGGGTCAGTCGCTCCGCAAATTCAGCTTGTGTGAATTTGTTTTTCCACCAGGTTTGTAGGCTGTCTTCCGCGGCCCGAACAAACAGGGTGGGGGCGGTGATGCGCTGGTAGACCGCCACTGTCTCGGGGGCTTGAAAAAGGTTTGCCCCCACGACTTTGTGGGCGGCGTGGCCGTTGATTTGCCAGCGACCATCCGTGGTTTTTGAGGCCCATTGCCCAGCCAACCAGGCGGCCTTGTCGGCACTGAGCCGTGGGTTCGTTTTCGTGAGCCGATTGGCGACTGCGGCTAACGATTCGTATGTCTTAAGGTCTTTTTCGCCGGCGTTAAACGCGGCAATTTCATCCAGCCATTGCGCGTACCTGCCGGGTGCTTGGCTGGGACGTGTCGATGCCAAACCAAACCCCTCCAGGTTGACCAAGCGCCTGATCCGGTTGGGTCGAACACCCGCATACGTGGTGGCGATGTGGCCCCCGAGGCTGTGGCCAAGCAGGTCGATGGGTTGATCGCCTACAAGTGATTGGAGGATGGCGTCGAGGTCGGCTAAATAGTCGGCAAACCAGAAGCTGTCCGCAAACGCCGGCTGGGTGCCGCCGAATCCACGCAGGTCGGGGGCGATGACCCAACGGTCGTCGGCCAGGGCGTCGACCATAAATTGGAAAGACGCGCCAATGTCCATCCAGCCATGCACCATGACCAATGGTGGTACGTCGGGCTTCAGCGTCCCCCATGTTCTGAGGTGATAGGCCAGCCCGCGAATGGGTAAGGTATGACTTTGGCTTGCCCGCTTAACTTGGTACATTGCGTCTTGATACATTCGAGTATCTTAAGAAATATTGACGACCTTGATAGAAGGTAGGCGACACGCCATGAAAACACCCGCCACCCACGCGAATTCGCCTCAGCCGGGGGACCACTACGACAAGCTGTCTCAGCAGTTTCGATGGTCAGTTCCCCCTTACTTCAACATGGCGGATTGGTGCGCCCGACGCTGGGCTGAACGCAAGGACGGTTATTACCGAACGGCCATTATCGATCAAGCCCCTAGCGGGTCGCCCGACGAACCGTTGGGCGGCGAGCATCGGTACAGCTATCAGGCCTTGCAGCAGGCTGCGGATCGGTTGTCCCATGCCCTGATTGAACAAGGCGTGAAACGCGGTGATCGGGTGGCGATCGTCATGCCCCAACGCTTTGAGACGGCGGTCGCCTACATCGCGCTGTTACAAATGGGCGCCGTGGGGATGCCGCTGTCGCAGTTGTTTGGGCCTCAGGCGTTGGCCTATCGCTTTCAGGATAGTCAGGCCGTTGCGGCCATTGCAGACGATGCAACCATCGGCGGTGTGGCTGAGGTGCTTCTCGATTGCCCACAGTTGCGATTGCTGGTCCATGTTGGCGACTCGGCGGCGACACCCCCCCCACTGCCCGATACGGTTAAGCACCTGCCATGGACAGAAACCCAAACGGGCCCTGTTGAGCCGTTCGAGCTGGTTAAAACCCGGGCGACCGACCCGGCGGTGTTGATCTACACGAGTGGCACAACGGGTAATCCAAAGGGGGCGCTGATTCCGCACAGCGCCCTGATTGGTAATTTGACGGGCTTTATCGCCAGCCAAAACTGGTTTGGCTATGACCCCTCAGGAGCCGGCTGCGACGGGCTGGGCATGCCTGTGGAGCCGCAGTTCGACACGGTGTTCTGGAGTCCCGCTGATTGGGCCTGGACGGGCGGTTTGATGGATGCTTTGCTGCCTTGTTTGGTATTCGGCCGGCCGATCGTGGCCTTTGCAGGACGCTTCTCGCCAGATACCGCCTTTGCGTTGATGCAAAGACACCGGGTCACGCACAGTTTTTTGTTTCCCACGGCCCTGAAAGCCATGATGAAGGCTTATCCGCAACCGAGCAAACAGTTCCGATTGCAACTACACGGGTTGATGAGCGCGGGTGAGGCTGTTGGCGATGCTGTATTTGCCTGGTGTGAAAAAGAGCTCGGCGTCGTGGTCAACGAGATGTTTGGACAAACTGAGGTGAACTACATCGTGGGCAATTGCGCCATGAATAACCAACGCAGCGTGGTGGGATGGCCTGCAAAAGCAGGCAGCATGGGTAAGGGCTACCCGGGACACAACGTGGATGTGATTGACGATGCCGGAAACCGCTGCCCCGATGACGTGATCGGTGAGGTTGCCGTGAAGCGTTACGCGCTGGATGGCCAACCTGACCCCGTGTTTTTTATTGGCTACTGGAACAACCCCGAAGCAACCGCGAAAAAGTTCACCGGTGATTGGTGCCGAACGGGCGATCTTGCGCGCCGCGATGCCGATGGTTACCTGTGGTACGCCGGGCGCACCGATGACATGTTCAAAGCCGCGGGTTATCGCATTGGCCCCGGCGAAATTGAAAACTGTTTGGTCAAGCATGCCGCGGTACTCAATGCCGCGGTAGTGCCCAGACCCGACAAGGCCCGTGGCGCGACAGTGAAGGCATTTGTGGTCTTGGCGCCCGAGGTGGCGGCAACAAGAACTGCGTTAACAGACGCGCAGCGCGCCGATTGGGATGCGGCGCTCATAGCGGATCTTCAGAAACACGTGCGGGGTAAGTTGGCGCCCTATGAGTATCCGAAGGATGTCGAGTTTGTTGACGCATTGCCCATGACCACGACCGGTAAAGTCCAGCGCCGAGTGTTACGCTTGTTGGAAGAATCACGCGCCACAGAAGGAGCTTAGATCGTGACAAACACAACGCCATTTCCATCGATATCGCTCGGTCAGTCTGACTTAAAAGTGGGCCCCATTTGCTTGGGAACCATGACGTTTGGTGAGCAGGTGGATGAGGCCACCTCGCACGCCATCATGGACCGCGCGTTGGCGCGAGGCGTTCACTTTTGGGATACCGCTGAGGTGTATTCGGTACCCACCAAAGCGGAGACCTGTGGCGCCACCGAGACCATCATGGGGCGCTGGTTTGCAAAGAACCCGGGCAAACGTGCGCAGGTGGTTTTGGCATCCAAAGTAGCGGGCCCGTCGCGTGGCATGCCATGGGTGCGGGGGGAAAACAGTGGCCTGACCGCAGCGGAAATTGAAGCGGCGTGTGAGGCCAGTTTGCGACGCCTGCAAACCGACGTGATCGATCTGTACCAAATTCACTGGCCTGCTCGCAATGTGCCCGCATTTGGGCAGCTGTACTTCGACCCCACCAAGGAGACCGATTGCGCGCCCATTCTGGAGCAATTGGAGGCGATGCAACGCTTGGTGAAAGCGGGTAAGGTGCGCGCCATTGGCTTATCAAACGAAACGCCGTATGGCGTGCATGAATTCGTGCGTTTGGCTGAAGCCCACCACCTGCCGCGTATTGCCACCGTGCAAAACGCTTTTAACTTGGTGAACCGGTCAGTCGAGAACGCGCTGTCCGAAAGCCTGTACCGTTTGGGTGTTGACTTACTGGCCTATTCGCCATTGGCCTTTGGCCTGTTGACTGGTAAGTACGACGATACCGGGTTGGTGCACAGTGGCCCGCCGCAAGGTCGTTTGGCTATTTACGAATCGACCCGAAAGCAGCGCTGGGGCCGTCCGCGTGCCCTTGATGCAGCCCGTGCGTATAACGCGCTGGCGCGTGAGAAGGGACTGACACCGCACCAGATGGCGCTGGCTTTTTGCTACCAGCATTGGGTTGCGAAAAGCACCATCATTGGCGTCATCAATTGCGAGCAGTTAGACGCCTGTATCGATGCGTTTGATTGCCAATTAGACGCCGAGACGTTGGCTGCCATTGATGCGTTACGATTCGCGTGGGGTGACCCCGCCGTTTGACTTTGTGGGCCACCCAACCACCTTTTTTTTAATCTCCGTTATGAACGCCACATCTAATCTCTGGATGCCCATTGCCATGGTCATCGCCGCCTACCTGCTGGGTTCGGTCGCCTTTGCGATTGTGATCAGCAAGATCATGGGCATTGCTGATCCCCGTACGTTTGGCAGTCGGAACCCGGGCGCTACCAACGTTTTGCGATCGGGCAAACGATCGGCGGCCATCGCTACGTTGGTGTTGGATGCGCTGAAGGGCTTTATTCCAGTGCTGCTGATGTTGCGATTCGCAACCGAATGGGGTTTCGGGGGCAGCGCTTCCGAGTGGGGCGCCTTGGTTGGTCTTGCGGCGTTTTTCGGACACTTGTACCCCGTGTTTTTTGGTTTCAAGGGGGGCAAGGGCGTGGCGACCGCGGTTGGTGTGCTGTTTGGGCTGGAGCCTACGCTGGGCTTGGCTTGCCTCGCTACATTTTTGATATTGGTTTATTTCAGTCGTTTTGTGTCTTTGGCATCGGTTGTCGCCGCTGTATTCGCGCCGTTTTATTGGTTATTTGGCCATGGCGTGGCGTGGCAAGCGGGCGCTGTCTCGACGGGTTGTTTGGCGGTCATGTCACTGATGTTGATCTGGCGTCACCGTGAAAACCTCGGTCGCATCATGAAGGGCACAGAGAGCAAACTGGGCCAGTCAAAAAAGTAATTGCTTGTTTAAAAAAGGATGGTCATGAGTCAGGTTGAAAACAACGGCATCACGCGCTTTCATGTTGGTGCGCGTCTCAGCGAATCAGCGGTTTTTAATGGCGTTGTGTATCTGGCCGGTATGGTGCCCGAGGCGGGTGATACCGATATTGAGGGTCAAACCCGCGACGTTTTGAACCAAATCGAGCAGCGTTTGCGCGAGGCCGGCAGTGACAAGTCACGACTGCTGCGGGTGCAAATTTACCTCAGCAATATCGACGATATTCAGGCCATGAACACCGTGTGGGATGCCTGGGTAACGCCTGGTAACACGCCCCCCCGCGCCACGGTGGAGGCTCGTTTGGCCAACCCCAACTACAAAATTGAGGTAGTTGCGACCGCTGCGGTTAATCCCTGAAGTTATTGAAGGTGAGGGGGAGATCAGGGATCTCTGAGCGAATCAGCGCCATGGCGGCCTGCAAATCATCGCGTTTGCCGCCCGTCACGCGCACGCTGTCACCTTGGATGGCGCCTTGGACCTTCAGCTTGCTGCCCTTGAGCACCTGCTGAATTTTTTTGCCGTCCTCGGTGGCGATACCACTGCGAACCACAGCGGTTTGTTTGACACGGTCGCCGCCAATTTTCTCCACTTTCCCCATGTCGATGAAACGCACATCGACGTTTCGTTTCGCCAGTTTGTTGCGCATGATGTCGTCGATTTGTGTGAGTTGGAAATCGGCGTCGCCAGTTAGCGTGATCTCCTTGTCCTTCAGCTCGATGGCGGCGGAAGTGCCTTTGAAGTCGAATCGGTTGCCAATTTCTTTGGCAGCCTGATCGATGGCATTTTTGACTTCGACCATATCGGGTTCCATTACGGTATCGAATGAGGGCATGGCTGTGTAATCCTAATTTAATGCGACAATTTCCGGATGTCGGAACCGTCAATATTAGTGCAGAAAAACGTCTCGCTGCAAGCATTCAACACCTTTGGGATTGCGGCACGTGCGCGTGAGTTGTTGGTGATTCGTGATGTCGAGTCGGCGCAGGCTGCTGTGCGTTCGGGGCTGCTGCGCGATCGCTCGATCTTCATATTGGGCGGTGGCAGCAATATCGTCTTGACGGCCGATGTGAGTGCGCTGGTTCTGAAAGTAGAAATTCCAGGCATGGCACTGGTGGGCGAAACCGACCGTCATTGGATCGTTGCCGCTGGGGCCGGGGTCGATTGGCACGAGTTTGTGTGCTGGACGGTTGCACAGGGCTGGCCGGGCTTAGAGAACATGGCCCTGATACCGGGTGTCTGTGGCGCCGCACCCGTTCAAAACATTGGGGCTTACGGCATCGAATTACAAGATCGATTTGAGGCGCTCGACGCAATTGACTTGCAAACTGGCGAGCCCTTCACCCTGCGTGCCGACCAATGTGGCTTTGGCTACCGCGACTCTGTCTTTAAACACGCGCCCGCTGCGCCACTGGCGATGGGGCTGAAGGGGCGCGCACTCATCACACAGGTGCGATTCGCTTTACCTAAACGGTGGGTGCCAGAGCTCGGTTACCTTGATTTGCAAAAGCAGGTCGCCGCGACGGGCATCGACAAGCCCACGCCACAACAGGTACTGGATTGGGTGGTGGGCATTCGTCAAGCGAAGTTGCCAGACCCTAAAGTGATCGGTAACGCGGGCAGCTTTTTCAAAAATCCCACGGTATCTGCCGAGCAGTGCGCGGACATCATTGGGCGTGAACCGAATTTGGTGCACTACCCCTTACCCGATGGGCGTATCAAGCTGGCAGCTGGTTGGTTGATTGATGCGTGTGGCTGGCGTGGCAAGTCGATTGGACTTGCTGGCGTGTACGAGAAACAGGCCTTGGTGTTGGTGAACCGGGGCAACGCCCAGCAAGCCGTCACAGGCGGAGAGGTGATGACCTTGGCCAAGGCTATTCAAACCAGCGTGTTCGAACGATTCGGGCTCATGCTTGAGCCCGAACCCGAGGTCGTTTAACGCGCAGAGACTTATTTTTTGGCGTCTTGGTCGTTTGCCAGTTTGAGCATGTCGGCGCCATCACCCAACGCCAGCAAGCCTGACTTGGCGTAGATGCCCAACTTGTCGCGCGTGTCAACGATATCGAGATTGCGCATGGTCAGCTGACCGATACGGTCGCGTGGTGTGAACATGGATTCGCCGCGCTCCATCGTTAAACGCTCGGCCTGGTAGGTCAGGTTGGGCGAGTCGGTGTTCATGATGGTGTAGTCGTTGCCACGACGCAATTCCAAAGTCACTTCACCCGTGACGGCACGCGCTACCCAGCGTTGCGCGGTCTCGCGCAACATGATGGCTTGCGGGTCAAACCAGCGGCCTTGATACAGCAAACGGCCCAATCGCAGGCCATTGATGCGGTACTGCTCAATCGTGTCTTCGTTGTGAATACCCGTGACCAAACGCTCGTAGGCGATGTGCAACAGGGCCATGCCGGGGGCTTCGTAAATCCCGCGGCTCTTGGCTTCGATGATGCGATTTTCGATCTGGTCGCTCATGCCCAAGCCATGGCGTCCACCGATACGGTTGGCCTCCAGAATCAGTTCGACGCTGTCGCTGAAAGTTTTGCCGTTTAAGGCAACGGGCTGACCTTCTTCAAAACGCACGGTGACTTGTTCGCGCTTGACTTCGACATCATCAAGCCAGTGGGCGACGCCCATGATGGGCTTGACGATGTGCATGCCGCTGGCGAGGCTCTCGAGGTCTTTCGCCTCGTGCGTGGCACCCAGCATGTTTGAGTCGGTCGAGTAGGCCTTTTCAGACGACATCTTGTAGTCGAAACCCGCGGCCTGCATGAACGCAGACATCTCGGCACGTCCACCTAATTCGTCAATGAACAGTTGGTCGAGCCAAGGCTTATAAATTTGGAGTGAGGGGTTGGTCAGCAGACCGTAGCGGTAAAAGCGCTCAATGTCGTTGCCTTTGTAGGTGCTGCCGTCACCCCAGATGTTGACGTCGTCCTCGCGCATGGCGGCGACCAGCATGGTGCCTGTTACAGCGCGGCCGATGGGCGTGGTGTTGAAGTAGGTGATGCCGCCGGTTGAAATGTGGAAGGCACCGCTCTGAAGGGCTGCAATACCCTCATTGGCCAGCTGAATTCGACAATCGATCAGTCGAGCTGCCTCGGCACCGTAGGCCATGGCTTTGCGAGGTATTTCATCGTAATCCGGTTCATCGGGCTGCCCGAGGTTGGCGGTGTACGCATAGGGCACGGCGCCTTTTTGACGCATCCACAACAGGGCCGCGCTGGTGTCTAAACCGCCAGAAAAAGCGATGCCGACCTTTTGACCAGCAGGTAAATTTTGAAGAATCGTTGCCATGGGTAATCCGTGCAAAAAGTGTGGGGGAGCCGGGGCGTCAGGATGATGCCGACGCAACCCTCAATTGTAGTGGAGCCGGTGTGTCAGGCCCACGGCACAGCGGGTTTCAGATGCGTTTTGCCCAATCGTCGGCGTTAAATCCGACGGTCACGTCGCCATTCGCCCACACCACCACGGGGCGTTTGATCACGCTGGGTAACCGCGTGGCCAGCGCCTGAGCCGTTGTGGCATCGGTCACGTTGGCTTTTTCGGCGTCATCCAGTTGGCGCCACGTCGTGCCCTTGCGGTTGATCAATATCGACCAATCGACCTGTGCCAGCCACTTTGGGATCGCATCGGGCGGCACGCCTTGCTTTTTGAAGTCGTGGAATTGCACATCCAGGCCCTGTGCGGCGAGCCAGGTTCGGGCCTTTTTGACCGTGTCGCAGTTGGGAATACCAAAGACTTGGATCGAATTTTGGGTGGCTTGTGGATCGTTCATGGGTATATATTTTGCCCCGTCTTGGTGACCGGCGAATGGCTGAGACAATAACGGCTTTCATACAAGCGTCGCCCATGCCTGATTCGACCCCGTTGCCCCGTAATTTAGCCGATTGGTTGCATCACCTTGAGCAACTACACCCTGTTGCCATTGATATGGGGTTGGACCGGGTACAGCGCGTGGCCGCCTGCCTGCCCGACCAATTGCGCATGCCGTGCCCTGTGATCACGGTCGCTGGCACCAACGGCAAAGGGTCAACCTGCGCCATGCTTGAGGCGATTTTGTCGCAGTCTGGCTATCGGACCGCGCTCTATACATCCCCCCATTTGGTCGATTTCGAAGAGCGGTGCCGCCTGAACGGTGATCACGTCAGTGCAGAGGATCTCTGCAAAGCCTTCAGCACAGTGGCCGCTGCGTGCGAGGCCGCTGGGGGCGTCAGCCTGACCTATTTTGAGTTCACCACACTGGGTATTTTGCGCGTTATGCAATTGGCCAAGCCCGATGTCATGATTTTGGAGGTGGGGCTGGGTGGGCGTTTGGATGCGGTGAATGCCGTGGATGCCGATTGCGCCATCATCACCAGTGTGGATTTAGACCATCAGGCCTATCTCGGCGATACCCGCGAGGCGATTGGCCGAGAGAAAGCTGGCATCATGCGCCCTGGCAAGCCGGCGATCGTGAGTGACCCCTTACCCCCCACCAGCGTGACGGACCATGCAGACGCCATCGGAGCAGATGCCTGGTTGCTCGGTCGTGACTTCAATGTCTCCGGCGACAAGCAGCAATGGGGCTGGGCAGGGCGCGGGCGTCGGTATGCCGGGCTCGCATACCCTGCTTTACGCGGTGCCAATCAGCTGCTGAACGCTGCGGGTGTGCTGGCCGCGCTGGAGGCGCTGCGACCCCAACTGCCCGTGACGGCCCAGTCCATCCGGGCTGGTTTGTCACTGGTGAGCCTACCGGGACGCTTCCAAATCGTGCCGGGCGAGCCTCAATTGGTATTGGACGTGGCCCACAACCCACATGCCATGGCCACCTTGGTGGCGAACTTGGACGCCATGGGCTATTTCCCGGCGACCCACGTGGTGTTTGGGTGCATGGCGGATAAAGATGTCGCCACCATGCTGCAGAAGTTGGGCCCATTGGTTGACCATTGGTACTTTACCGACTTACCGCTGCCGAGAGCCCTCGGCGCTGAGGCGCTGGTTGCCCTCTCGACATCGGTGCCCGGGTGTGAAAAAGCCAGCAAAATCAGCTATGGCGACCCACAAAAGGCCCTTGATGCGGCCGTCGCGCAGGCAGCCCCCACTGATAGAATCGTGGTGTGCGGCTCATTCTTCACGGTGGGCGGCGTTTTGAAGCACGGCGTACCCAGACTCAACGCAAAGCATTTGGGTGGTAACGACGGTCAAAACACGTAAATTTCGGTTTTATTGAACGAAAGTCCTCTGCGGTTCCTCCTTATGTTCAAGTCTGGTAAAGAAGGTCGGTCCGAGCGCAATGAAAGCATCGAGACGATTCGTCGTCAGGCGCAATATCGATTGGTGGGTACGGCTATTTTGGTGACCATCGCGGTCATCAGTTTCTCTATGTTGTTCGACACAGCCCCACGGTCGTTGCCCGTTGACATGCCAATCGCGATACCGGCAAAAGACAAAGTCGCCCCCATTACGCCTGTGCCGACGACCCCAGTTGCGGCCGCCAAGCCCGCCGTGGGTAACGACGCCGGTGGCGCTGAGACGCCAAAGCCACCAGCGATGGACAACACCGTAGCCGCAGTCAGCGCCGAGTCTGATGGCGACCGCCCAGATGAAGACAGCACCGCAGCGGCAGCAGAACAGGCCAAGCAGTTAGCCGCAGAAAAAGTGGCTGCAGAAAAATCAGCTGCGGAAAAGGTTGCGGCGGATAAGGCGGCTGCCGATAAAGCGTCTGCCGATAAAGCGGCCGCGCAGAAGGCAGAGACCCAGCGCGCGGAACGCATCCTCAACGACAAGCCTAAGACCGCCACCAAACTGGATTATCCGGACGATGGCAAGCGTCGCGTGATTCAAGTGGGCGCATTTACCGAAAACAGTTTGGCGCGTGCGCTTCGCCTCAGGTTAGAGAGAGCGGGTATCACCACGTTGGTGAATGTGGCGACGATAAATGGGGTGCGTATGATCCGCATCCGCGTCGGCCCCTTCACCGACGCCCAAGAGCTTCAAACCTACATCGATCGCATCAAAGGCATGGGCTTAGAGGCCCGTGTGCTGACGTACTGATAGCCCGAGGAATTCGATTTGCCAGACTGGAGTCCACTCGATACCTTCATGGTGGCACTGCTGGTCGCCTCGGCGATTTGGGGCGCTTGGCGTGGGTTGGTTTACGAATTATTGGCGATTGCCAATTGGTTGGTGGCAGCGGCGCTGACGGGGTTGCTCGCGCCGCTGGTGGCCGAATGGGTGCCATTCCTAGCGGGTAATGGGCTGCTGGCTGTGTCGGTGCGCTATGTCGTGGTGTTTGTGGTGTTTATTTTTGTGGGTGGGTTCATTGCGTCGTTGGTTCGGCGTGTGATTTCCAATTCGGGCCTGCGTCCAGCTGATCGGTCTTTGGGCGCCATTTTCGGCTTGGTCCGTGGTGTGCTGGTTTTGTCTGTTTTAACTTTTTTGGTGTTTGCATTTGGTTTCCAAGCAGAAGCTTGGTGGCAAAGTTCGGTCGGTGCGCATTGGTTGAGCGCTGGGCTGCAAACGTTGAAACCACTTTTGCCGCAAGGCCTCGAAAGGTTGATCTCCTAAATGTGTGGAATCGTCGGCGTGGTCAGTCACGCACCTGTGAATCAGCTCATTTACGATGCCCTGCTTTTGTTGCAACACCGGGGTCAAGACGCCGCGGGTATCGTGACTCAAAATGGGCAAAAGTTTTACATGCACAAAGCCAAGGGCATGGTGCGGGACGTTTTTCGTACCCGTGACATGCGCGCGCTACCCGGGAACGTTGGCCTGGGTCAGGTGCGTTACCCCACCGCGGGTAATGCCGACAGCGAAGAAGAGGCGCAGCCTTTCTACGTGAACGCACCGTTTGGTTTGGTCATGGCACACAACGGCAACCTCACGAACGCCCATGCGTTGAAAGCCGAATTGTTCTCGACTGATCACCGCCACATCAACACCGATAGCGACAGCGAGGTGTTGCTCAATGTGCTTGCCCACGAACTTGAAAACGTCACACGGGGTGTCCCGCTGCGGGCTGAAGACGTCTTTGCGGCGGTGCGTCGCGTCCACCTTCGGTTGAAGGGTTCGTATGCGGTGGTGGCGCTCATTGCAGGTCATGGGCTTTTGGCTTTCCGTGACCCCTTTGGCATTCGTCCCCTGTGTTTAGGTCAGAGTGATGGCGCAGCCATGATTGCCAGCGAATCTGTGGCGCTGGAGGGCTCTGGCCAACGCTTTGTGCGTGATATCGATCCCGGTGAGGCCGTTTTCATTGACCTGCAGGGCCAGGTTCACGCGGCCCAGTGCGCCGCGGCGCCTAAGCGCTTTCCGTGCTTGTTTGAGTTTGTTTACTTGGCGCGTCCCGATTCGCAACTCGATGGCGTATCGGTTTACCAGGCCCGCCTCAACATGGGTGAGACCTTGGCACAGCGCGTGGTATCTATCGTGCCGCCTGATCTGATCGATGCAGTGATCCCGATACCGGAGTCCTCGCGCCCCAGTGCCATGCAATTGGCGCACCTCTTGGGCAAGCCTTATCGCGAAGGATTTGTCAAAAACCGCTACGTCGGTCGCACCTTCATCATGCCAGGGCAGGCGGTGCGCAAACGCTCGGTTCGTCAAAAATTAAACGTCATTGGCTCCGAATTCCGGGGACGTAATGTGCTGTTGGTTGATGACTCGATTGTGCGCGGTACCACCAGCCGAGAAATCGTCCAAATGGCCCGAGATGCAGGTGCCCGTAAGGTTTATCTTGCCAGTGCCGCGCCTCCAGTGCGTTTCCCGAACGTCTACGGCATCGACATGCCCAGCCCGACCGAGTTGGTCGCGCATGGACGCACCGTTGAGGAGGTGCGCGAACTCATCGGTTGTGACGCTTTGATTTACCAAGATGTTGCTGGCTTGAAGCGCGCAGTCTCTGCGTTAAACCCCAAGCTCGATGGATTTGACGCTTCATGCTTTGATGGCATTTACTGCACGGGTGACATCACAGCCGAAGACGTGACGCGGATCAACCAAGGTCGTGCCGATGATCGTGCTGCTCAAGAGAAGCGCGATGAAGAGGAAGAAAACGCATGAGCTCGGACACATCTAAACGCCCCTCGAATTGGCATCCCGAGACCATTGCGGTGCACGCCGCGGTCGAGCCCAGTCAATATGGTGAAAACTCGGAAGCCTTGTACCTGACCAGTGGCTATGAGCAGCCCAGTGCCGAGGTGGCTGCCGCTCGGTTCGCAGGCGACGAAGCGGGCTACACCTATGCCCGTTTGGGTAATCCCACGGTAGCCAGTTTCGAACAACGGCTGGCCGCCATGGAGGGCGCGGAAGCAGCGATCGCGACGTCCACAGGCATGTCCGCGATTCTATTGCTCTGCATGAGTTTGCTGCGTAGTGGCGACCATGTGATTTGCTCACACTCGATGTTTGGTTCGACCATCAAGCTCATTGGTTCTGAGTTTGCAAAGTTCGGCGTGACCACTACCTTTGTGTCGCAAACCGACGCGGGGGCTTGGCGTGCGGCAGTTACACCACAAACTAAATTATTGTTTGCCGAGACGCCAACAAATCCGCTGACGGATGTTTGTGACATCGCGGCATTAGCGCAAATCGCAAAAGACGCGGGCGCCGTGTTGGCCGTGGATAACTGTTTTGCGTCTCCGATCCTGCAAAAGCCTATTGCGTTGGGCGCCGATATTGTGGTGCATTCAGGTACCAAATCTTTGGATGGTCAAGGGCGCGTGATGGCGGGCGCCCTGTGCGCCTCGCAGGCGCTGGTGAATGACGCTTTCTCGCCGCTTATTCGCAGCGCAGGGATGACGTTGTCACCCTTTAACGCATGGGTGGTACTGAAGGGCTTGGAGACCTTGGGCATTCGCATGCGAGCCCAGTCGGCCAATGCGTTGGTGCTGGCTGAATGGCTGTCCATGCAGCCTGCCGTCAACCGCGTCTTCTACCCTGGTTTGCAATCGCACAGCCAGCATGCGCTCGCGATGCGTCAGCAAAGCAACATGGGCGGCGGCGTGTTGTCATTCGAATTGAAAGCAACATCGCCTGAAGCAGGCCGCGCTCAAGCATTTGCGCTACTGAATCATTTGGAATTGGCTAAGATTTGTACCAACTTAGGGGATACCAAAACCTTGGCATCACACCCCGCGAGTACGTCACATGGGCGGCTTACAGAACCACAGCGAGCCCAAGCGGGTATCAGTCAAGCACTGGTGCGCGTGTCGGTCGGCCTTGAACATACCGACGATTTGAAAGCTGACTTTGCCCAAGCGCTGCGTGCGGTTGCTGGCTGAACCACATTTGTTATGACCACCGAAAATTCGATCCGCGTTCGAACGCGATTTGCCCCTTCGCCAACTGGCTTCATCCATTTAGGCAATATCCGCTCAGCGCTCTATCCATGGGCGTTCGCCCGCTCGACAGGCGGTGACTTTATTCTGCGTATCGAAGATACCGACCAAGCACGATCGACGCAGGCGTCAGTTGATGTGATCTTGGAAGGCATGGCTTGGTTGGGCATGGTCCCCGACGAAGGCCCGTTCTATCAAATGGCGCGCATGGACCGTTACCGCGAAGTGCTGGCCCAGATGAAAGAGAAGGGCTTGGTCTACCCATGCTACATGAGTGTGGAAGCGCTCGATTCGCTGCGCGAGGCGCAAATGGCTGCGAAACAAAAGCCCCGCTACGACGGTACCTGGCGCCCCGAGCCCGGTAAGGTGCTGCCGTCGATTCCCGAGGGTGTAAAACCAGTCTGGCGCTTTAAAAATCCAACCGATGGTGTCGTGGCTTGGGACGACAAGGTGAAAGGCCGCATCGAGATAGCCAACGCCGAACTCGATGACCTGGTCATTGCACGTCCCGATGGCACACCTACCTACAACTTCTGTGTTGTCGTTGACGACATTGATATGGGCATCACGCACGTTATTCGCGGTGATGACCATGTGAACAACACACCGCGGCAGATCAACATCTTCGAAGCGCTGGGTGGACAACCGCCGGTATATGCGCACTTGCCCACGGTCTTGAATGAAGTCGGCGAGAAGATGAGCAAGCGCAACGGCGCCAAGGCGGTGACGCAATTCCGCGATGAGGGGTATCTGCCAGAGGCCATGATCAATTACTTGGCACGGCTGGGATGGAGTCATGGTGACGATGAGGTTTTCTCGAGCCAACAATTCTTGGCGTGGTTTGACCTAGATCACCTGGGTCGCAGTGCCGCGCAGTTTGACGAAGCGAAGCTGCGTTGGGTGAATGCGCAGCACATGAAAACAACCGATGACGAGGTTCTGGCGGCGCTGGTATTACCTCAGCTGCACGCCCGCGGTTTGAATCCCTCGCCCGAGGAGGTCGGTCGTTTGCCAGCAATGTGTGGGCTTTTAAAAGACCGCTGTGAAACCACGGTTGCACTGACTGATTGGGTGGTGTCCTTCTTTAACCCGGTGACACCGGCTGCTGCGGATCTAGAAAAATATGTGACCCCCGAGGTCACTCCAGCCATTCACGCGATGGCCGATGCGTTAGCGGCGGTCGATTGGACCCGTGAGCAAATCAGTGCCTGCATGAAAACCGTGTTGAGCACCCACGGCCTCAAGATGCCTCAGTTGGCAATGCCCATCCGCGTATTGGTCATGGGCACACCGAACACCCCATCTGTTGATGCAATGCTCGCTCTGCACGAGAAAAAAAATGTGATTGAGCGGCTCAGAAGCTTCTGAAAAATGTTTTATACTTGCGGGCTCGGATGGCGTGACGGTTGCGACTGAAACGCCAGACGGATTTGAGGGGGTATAGCTCAGATGGGAGAGCGCTTGCATGGCATGCAAGAGGTCAG
>OBMK010001328.1_pt1 | contig 21232 bp, 13 predicted proteins | sample 1539081 | NCBI WGS metagenome assembly OBMK01 (sample SAMEA3355528, study PRJEB22509) | marine metagenome | biome: marine; feature: river plume; material: water | place: USA | collected 2010-08-07 | depth 0.5 m | reverse complement strand
GTAATAGATAATAGTTTTGCTGGAAGTAATTTTGACGAATATCCACATTTTATCAAACGTGTAGAAGATTTCAATTCAGATCTTTACACAGTAAGTATAAGTCAATGGCATCCAATTAACAACTCCATAGTTTTGGATCATGCCGATTATAAATATAATGCGCCTACAGAAGCTGATGTCACAGCAGAAGCATTGGAACAACTTGAAAATGAAAATCCTGATGTCATGTTTTTACAATATGACGAAGTCGATCATGCTGGTCATGGATATGGATTTAGTCAAGATATTACAGAGTATGTTGCATCTATAGAAAGTGTAGACACTCAAATAGGCTTCGTCCTTAATGGACTTTATGCGAGAGAAAATTATGATAGTGAAAATTGGCTTATAATCTTATCTACAGATCATGGCGGACTTGGTACAAGTCATGGAGGCAATTCTTTACAAGAGGAAATAATCTTTTATATAGCCAGCAATAAAAACATAAGTCAATATGAAATCACCGCAGATACAATTGAAATTATTGACGAAACCGATTGTATTGAAAACAACAAACATTTGACCTTTGATGATGGTGATGACATGGTAGACATACCCCACTTTTCAGAATTAGATTTTGGTGCAGATCAAGATTTTACAATAGAATGTAGAGTCAAAACGAGCATTGCTGAGGATGTTTCTATCATAGGTAACAAAGATTGGGATAATGGTGTTAACAATGGATTTGTATTCTCATTTAAATTTGCTAATGGACCAGAATGGAAAATAAACATCGGTGACGGTTCTAGCCGAATAGATATAAATGATGGTGGTGCTATCGCTGATAATAAATGGCATCATTTAGCCGCTTCATTTGATAGAGATGGACAAGCAAAAATGTATCAGGATGGAATATTGATATCCAGTATTGACATGTCTTCTATAGGCGATATAAATAATAGTGCGCCACTGCGATTCGGATCAGATATAAATGGTGAATATCATTACAACGGAGCTTTAGAGGAAGTTAGATTTTGTAATGGATTAGTTTCAGAATCAGAAATCAATGATTGGCAATGTACACCATTAGATAATACTCATCCTAGCTATTCCAATTTAATAGGATATTGGCCTCTTAATGAAAATCAGGGGAGTATCGCTTATGATTTATCTGCATTAGAAAACGATGGCACGATTACAAACTCAAATTGGTCATCACTAGATTCTACTATTAGTTATGAAAATACACCTCGAATCAATGATGTAGCAATTACTGCATTAAATTGGCTATGTATCGAAATAGAAGACTCTTGGAACATTGAAGGATTCAATTGGGTAGATTCTCTCGCAATAGTGGAAAAAGTTATTGATGGTGCTCCTGGAAGTTTAAGATCGGTTATTGACAACTCTTGTACTGAAGATAGCATTTACTTTGCTCCTTCACTTGATGGACATGATCTTGTACTAAATAAAGAGATAGAAATTCCTCACAATCTAAATATAATTGGGTCTGGTATCTCGAACACCAGTATTTCTTCTAATTATGCGAATAGAGCATTTTATATTCAACTAGGAGTTAACCTTAGTTTACATAATATGAAAATTCATAAAACACTAGAAGAGTCAAATGGAGGAGCAATATACAATCAAGGAGACCTACTACTTAAAGATGTACTCCTAATCGACAACTATGAAGGGCCCTTATTGAAAGCACTAACTAATGAAGGTAATATTGAAATATTTAATACTGTGAAAGTAAAGAATTAACTCAAACTTGAAAGGTTAAAAGGGAGGCTTCAAATTTTGAATATGTCCATTCATTTCGGCTCTCTTTCTAAGGGTTTTCATTTCTTCAGCAATAGGTAGCAACCTCATCAAATGATTAAGCATGTAAGTTTGTCTATCTTCTTCAGTAGAAATTTTTACAAATTCCAACTCTTGGTCTAAGTTGAAACCAACTTTATGAGCCAATTGATGTGTACGAAAAGCTGATGAATCTTTAATATTAACATTGGATATATTCATTATAGAATAGAGCTTATGAATGGCTAAGATCAAATCTGGATTCGACAATCGAGCCATTTCATCATTCCAAGGTAAACGGCTCACCTCAGCTCCTGGATATAACCTATTAGGATATTTACTGAGCAATTTGTGAACTTCTAAAGGTGCTATGGCTTCAACTTCTATATCTAATTTGCCGTCATCATATTTTTTAATGATTCTGATAAGTTTCATCTCCGTTCCAACCGTAGTTTTCCTATTCTCGTAATACGGAATTAATGCAAAAGTGGTATTTCTTTCCTCAATCTCACCGAACATTTGACGATATCTAGATTCGAAAATATGCAATTTAATAGTCTCTCCTGGAAAGGCTATAATACTCAGTGGAAATGCAGGAATCATATCCATAAAGAAATTATATTAATAGTTTAATGATTACAATGACATACTTGCAAATAACCACAAAATAATAATCATGTTTAATAATATAAACAAAACGCTCAATATTCATTGAAGTATATTGAGCGTATCTATAATATTGATTAAGTAAGTTCAAATAGTTCTAGGCCATAATTCTAGGTGCTGCCTCCATAATAGATTTACTAGCTTGTGCTTCGAATTTTCTAAAGTTTTTCTGAAACAATTCTGCAAGATGCGCAGCCTTTTGGTCATATGCACTCTTATCGGTCCAGGCATCTCTTGGATTTAAAAGAGAGTCTGGAACATTAGGGCATTCTATTGGTAAATGAAATCCAAAAATATCAGTAGTTCTATAAGATACAGAATCCAATTTCCCCTCTAGTGCAGATATAATCATCGCTCTTGTATACTTGAGTGATATTCTATCTGATGTACTAGCTGTACCTCCAGACCATCCAGTATTGATAAGCCAAATATTTGTTTTATGTTTAGTCATTTTATCGCCCAACATATCTGCATATTCAGTCGGATGTAATGGCAAAAATGGTGCTCCAAAACAAGCTGAAAAAGTAGCTTGCGGTTCATCAATACCATCTTCAGTACCCGCTACCTTAGCTGTATATCCCGAAATAAAATGATACATAGCTTGACCAGGCGTTAATTTGCTAATTGGAGGTAATACACCAAATGCATCACATGTAAGAAAGAAGATATTTTTAGGTATACTTCCTTTAGAATCGGGTTTGGCATTATCGATGTGCTCCAGTGGATAAGATACTCTTGTATTTTGAGTAATAGATACATCATCGAAATTAGGAACATTAGTTTCACCTTCAAAGCCAATATTTTCCAAAATAGCACCAGGTTTAATGGCGTGAAATATTTCAGGCTCTTTAGCTTCCGATAATCCTATACATTTAGCATAGCATCCTCCTTCGAAATTAAATACTCCATCATCGGCCCATCCATGTTCGTCATCACCAATTAGCGCTCTATTTGGATCGGCAGATAATGTAGTTTTCCCAGTACCGGATAGTCCAAAAAATACAGCTGTGTCTCCATTTTTTCCGATATTCGCAGAGCAGTGCATAGGCAGTACACCTCTCTCTTTAACCAAAAGGTAGTTAAGTACGGAAAATATCCCTTTTTTTATTTCTCCTGTATAGCCAGTACCTCCAATAATGATGGTCTTAGCTTCAAAATTAATGATAGCAAAGTTAGATGACTTGATACTATCCGCTAATGGATCGGCATGATATCCTGGAGCACACAGTATGTGCCATTCTGGAGTAAAATCAAGTATCTGTTCTTCTGATAATCTTCTAAACATATTATGAGCGAACTGAGCACTCCATGGCTTTTCAGCAATCAACCTGATATTCAGTTTATAATCTTCATGCGAACATGCAAAAGCATCTTTCACATATACATTCTTGTCTGATAAGTATTCAAGAACATTTATCTTTAGGTGATCAAAAACTTCTGTTGACACAGGTTGATTAACATCACCCCAATCTACCGTATTAGCTGTTATGCTATCTTCTACGATATATCTGTCTTTAGGTGATCTTCCTGTAAATCTTCCAGTATTAATGCATAAAGCTCCAGTATTAGAAAGAGTCCCTTCTTTCTGGTCTAATGCATCTTGAGTAAGAGTCTGAGGATCGAAGTTCCAGTATACATTCTTACTGGTTTGGAATCCTATTTTAGCAAGATCTGCATTAGGATTTCTTATTCCTTTTTGAATCATTTAGTCTATCTTTTTTTAGAATATTCGTTATTCTATTGGTCTATATTAACACTAAAATCTTTGGCAAAAGTATAAAGGAATATCTATATATAATGGACTTTGCGCTATTTTGAACTAAGCGATTAAGGTATAAGCTAAGTGTACATATTACGTAAAGTGCGTTGGTATTGACTTCCAATAAATATTTAGAAAAAATATTTTTTTAGATATTTCCAAATTAAATTATGTCAATTTCTATTTCAATGTATAATTAATAGAAACAAGCAGATTTCTACCTGGTCCACTTACACCACTAGCGAAAGGTCTATAGTGTGTATTAAGGATGTTTTCAATTCCCAATCGAATGTCTATCTGATCTGTTATATGAGCCGATCCGTATAGATTGAACGTAGACCATGCATATGTACCGTCTACAGTTGAGAGCTCAGGATTGTCAGTACTTCCTCCATATTCGTCAAGTGGCTTCTCACCATTGAATATATAGCGTGCTTCTATATCCCAATTGTCTTGTAGATATTGTAATTGTATTTTCCCATAAGTCGGTGGTATATGAGCTAGTGGATCAGTGTATTCTTCGTTAGAACTTTGTATACGGCCTTGAATAATATTGATCGATCCTTTAGCTACCCAATGCTTTGTCAACTTCCAATCTGCGTTGAAGGATGCACCGATAATTCTTGCTTTATCTGCATTTACATTAGCCACAACTTGGAGTTGTTCTCCTTCGTCCTCTAGAAATTCTGTGCCATCTGGCAAGGCAAAATTTTGACGAACAATCACATCCGTCAATGCCGTATAAAATCCTATAATACTGATATTAGCAAATCCTAATTTTCTTGAAATAGATATTTCAGCATTAATAGATTTCTCCGGAGTGACGCCTAGATTTGGCACTGAGACTTCATCTGAATTGATACGAACCTTCGCTAGATCATCTACGTTAGGCGAGCGGAAGGCTGACCCTAATAATGCTTGGATTGTCCACATCTTAAATATATCCTGACGTAAACCGAATGACCAAGTGACTGCCTGATTTTCAGTAGTCAATCCATTATAAAATTCCTCTGGCCATGTAAATGTATCTGCTCTGTCATATCTTACTGAGATTCCATTTGCTGCATATCTTAGTCCTCCAAAAAGCTTTGTACCCAAATCATTTTTAAAACTACTATATACATAGGCACCTAAAGCATCTGTACTACTAACTCCACTGGGATATCTTGTAAACACATTAGTGTCCTTCTCTCCAGTATTTATATCTTCACCGAACGCTACCGAATTGACATCGTTATGATTATATTCTAATCCATAATTGAGTTCGATCATCTCGTATTTATCTAAGAACTTATTCATATCTAAAGTAAAAGTATAGACATCGACAGTCTCTTCCTGGTGTCTTCTACTTGCAGATTGAAATCTTCTATTAATCCTATCTTCTCCTATATTTTGATAGGCAACGATTACCTTTACTTTATCAAAAAGTGGATTAGGTGATTTCCACTTGGCTTGCAATGTACTGAGGAATCTATTCTGCGGACCGTAATTCCACTCGGCATATCTTGGCAGACCATCTCTTAACTCTGTAAGTGCGTCATACCTAGGTACGTCGCTACTTGTAGAATATTGAAAGTTGGCCATCAGATCCAACTTATCATTTACCTCATATACAAGTTTTTGAGTAAAATCATACTGCTGATATCCAGTACCAAGTTGTAGATCTGGATCGTCGTTGATTACTTGTCGGTCTTCCCCATTTAAAGTCTCTACATACCAATCACGACCACCAAATCCTGAATACTTATTTGGCCTATTAATCCCTGATTTGAGGTCGCCAAAATCATTGTAAGTAAGACTTGTAAGTGAGCCCCACTTTCTTCCTCCAAGATTAAAATCTAGGTGTATCCCTTTCTTAGAATTGGCACTTGCATATGATATCCCAGCATTAGCTAGGAATCTAATGCTACCCTCTTTATCAAAACTTCGTACTGGATCTTTACTTCGAAAGTGAACTACACCACCCAAAGCATCACTTCCATACATAAGCGATCCTGGGCCATAAATAACCTCTATACCTTGTAGCATAGAATTATCTACAGTAATAGCATTTTGCATGTGACCACTTCTATAGATGGCGTTATTCATACGTACCCCATCGAGTACAAGTAATACTTTATTGGCTTCAAATCCGCGAATCACCGGAGAGCCACCACCTGCCTGACTTTTCTGAATAAAAATATCTGCATTTTGACCAAGCGCATCAGCACTATTCGATGATTGCACTCTGAGAATATCTGCTTGCGAAATAGTTTCTACTCTATGGATCATCTCTGAGGCCAATTGATCAGTACGACCTACGATCATTACTTCATCAAGCTTTAGACCTTGACTCATTTTAACATATTGAGACATGCCTGATATCTCACTCTTAGTAAATGACACACTTTGATAGCCCACATATTTGAATGTAAATTTTTCATCCTCTCCGACATCAGCTGGAATCATCCAGTTACCATTGATATCAGATACGCCTGTGTAAGTATAATCATTACTGTATATCTGAACACCTACGAGCGGTAACATATCCATATCAACTAATGTAACTTGCGTATCACTCTGAGCAGATAAAGAAAAATATAGAATAGATAATAAAATTGTACTAAGTAATCTGAGGGAGCTTAATCGTAAATGTGGTACCTTCATTGAGCTTTGAGCTTTTGACGTAAATTTTTCCTTTGTGGTAGTCTTTAATGATACGCTTAGAGAGAGAAAGTCCAAGTCCCCAACCTCTCTGCTTAGTAGAGAATCCTGGTTCGAATACCTTCTTTTTCAAACTAGCTGGCATACCCTTTCCTGTATCACTTAAGTCAATACAAACATAGTTATTTTCATTATAGACTGTGGCAGATATTTTACCCTCTCTATCCATGGCATCAAGTGCATTTCTAATTAAATTTTCTATCACCCAATCAAAGAGATGCTTATTGATCAAAACATATTTGGCTGTAGATCGTTCATCTGGAAAATGGAAGTTAACTCGCTTAGGCGACCTTCTCATCATATAATCTTTACACTCATCTAATTCTTCATAGAGATTTATTATTTCAAGCTCTGGAGTAGATCCAATTTTAGAGAATCTATCTGCTATCAATTCCAATCTCTTAACATCATTACTCAACTCACTTACAATCTCCATTTGATCAGGGCTATCCTCTGATATCAACTTCAGATTTTCTATCCATCCGATTATAGCTGAAATTGGAGTACCAAGTTGGTGAGCAGTCTCTTTCGCCATTCCTGCCCATATTCGGTTTTGCTCAGAGGTACGTGCAGAGCTAAATAAGAAATAACCTAATGCAATGAACAGTCCGATAAGACTTATTTGTGCGATTGGGAATAGTTGTATTTTCTTAAGAAGAGGTGTGTTGAAATAATAAATTTTACTAAAGTAATCTCGCCCTATTTTAGGTTCTTTCCCTTCAGACAAAAATTCAGCCACTTTATTTTTTAAATATACTTGATTTGTGTCCTTCTCTACTCCCCAAAAAGAACCTGATAAGTCACCATTATCTGCCTCGAGAATAACTGGAATCCTTCTATTAATATCTTCTTCTTCAAGATCAAGATCAAGAATTCTATCCTCGACAGGCATATCTCTATCAAGATTGCTTTCATCATTAAAAGACTCAACCGCTAAAGCATGTAGTTCCGCTTGCCAAACCTCCTTTTTTTCAAGTTCTGATGCTAAATAGGTACTATAATACATAGTAACTGATAATATCAGCATTCCCAATATTGCCAATATTACTTTCCAACCTGATTTCTGAATATTGATTCCCATCTAAATATAATGATACGTCGTTTGAACCTTCTAAAAGGATGATGATGCTTAAATATTGCATTTTTTAGTGAGAAAATGAAACCGTGGTCATTTTGTACTCCAAAGCGACGATAGATGATATCTGAAAAGCTAGGTAAATCAATATTTAGATATAAATCATATACCTTTGCAACAATGGAAAAATTGGACATCCGCAAGCTATCATTGGAGCAAATCACTGAACTCATCCAGAGTATGGGTGAATTAGCGTTCCGTGCTAAGCAAATCTATAGCTGGATATGGCAGAAGTCTGCACGCTCGATAGACGAAATGACCAATCTATCCAAGGCACTGAGAGAGAAACTGAACGAAGGCTACGAGATCAGGTGTATCAAAGTAGATACTGTCCAATACTCCGATGATGGTACGATCAAGAGTCGATTCCAACTACATGATGGACACATGATAGAGTCTGTACTCATCCCTGTAAAGCGTCAAGATCGCTATACCGTATGTGTATCTTCTCAAGTGGGGTGTAGCTTGAGTTGTACCTTTTGTGCTACGGGTAAGATGAAGCGATTACGAAATCTAGATCCAGGAGAGATCTATGATCAAGTAGTAATGGTCAACGAACAAGCTATGGAGCGTTTTGAACATCCATTGACTAACATCGTATATATGGGTATGGGTGAACCATTACTCGCATATAAAAATGTGCTCGAAAGTATTCACCATATCACAGGCGAGCATGGGCTCCATATGTCACCTCGCCGTATTACGGTAAGTACGGCAGGCATAGCTAAGATGATACGTAAGCTAGCTGATGATGATGTAAAATTCAATTTAGCTCTTTCGCTACATGCAGCAGATGATACTAAGCGTAATGAGATAATGCCTATCAATGAGCAAAACACGCTGGATATCCTCATGGATGCCATAAAATACTTCCATGATAAAACTGGTAATAGAATCAGCTACGAATACATCGCTTTTGATGGATTTAACGATACTCAGCAAGATGCTATGAATCTGGTAAAGCTATGTAAGATCTTCCCTGTCAAGGTCAACATCATAGAATACAATCCTGTAGAAGGTGTGACGCTGACCAAATCTGCCGAGGAGCAAACTGATAAATTTGCTGCGACTCTTGAACGTCATGGTGTGACTGTTACGATAAGACGTAGTAGAGGTAAAGATATTGATGCTGCTTGTGGCCAATTGGCTAATAAATAATAGTATTACCAGTTACGTTTGAAAACTTAAAATCACGAACATGGCTATGCAAAAAGGGACTTGATCATTAATCAAATCCCTTTTAAAGTCTTATTCTTCTTTTATTTTAGAGATAGCCAAAAAATAATTAGCGCGGCACACCCATTAGCTTGCGACGCTCAGGTCCTGAAGATATCATGGTGATAGGTACTCTTAAGAGGCTACTCATTGCCGATATATACGATTTCGTCTCAATAGGTAGATCATTGAAGTTGTCACATTTATCAAGTGATGTATTCCATCCTTGATATGACTGCGTAACCATCTCTATATGACCATCACATAGATCGTAAGGTAGCTCTGTTGTTGCATTAGCTCCATCTACTGAGTAATGTGTTGCTACATCTATAGTTTCGAATTCGTCCAATATATCAAGCTTTGTCATTACTATTTGAGTAACACCATTAAGCATGATAGTATATAATAACTGAGGAATATCTAACCATCCACATCTACGCGGACGACCTGTAGTAGCTCCAAATTCGCTACCTAATCTTCGTATTTTCTCTCCCATTTCGTTATCAAGTTCTGACGGGAATGGTCCTGAACCTACTCTAGTACAGTATGCCTTTACGATACCGATTACTTCACCTATTGCAGATGGTGCTATACCTAGACCATTACATACTCCTGAAGTAATCGTATTAGATGATGTCACAAATGGATAAGTTCCAAAATCTATATCAAGCATAGATCCTTGCGCTCCTTCAGCTAGTACATTCTTACCATCTTTTATGGCTTTATTTACGAAGTATTCTCCGTTGATGAGATTCATGGTTTTGATAATTTCTATACTATCCATCCATTTTTTCTCTTCTCCAGCTAGATCAAAGTCTACATCAGGATATAACTTAAGCATACCTAAATGCTTCTCTTTTAGCGCCTCATACTTAGCTTTAAAGTTTGGTGATACTAAATCTCCTATTCTCAGTCCATTACGACCAGTCTTATCCATGTAAGTTGGGCCTATACCTTTTAGAGTAGAGCCAATCTTAGCTTTACCTTTCGCTGCCTCTGATGCAGCATCGAGATATCTATGAGTAGGAAGTATTAGGTGAGCCTTCATAGCTATGAAAAGTCTATCCTTATATTCGATGCCAGACTTATCTAGCTGATCAAACTCCTTTAGTAAAGTGATAGGGTCTAGTACTACTCCATTACCTATAACATTCTGTATATTTTCTCTAAATACACCAGATGGAACAGTATGCAATACATACTTGTCTGAACCTATTTTAATCGTATGTCCAGCGTTAGGTCCTCCTTGGAATCTACATACAAGATCATAGTCTTTAGCTAGGTAATCCACTATTTTTCCTTTCCCTTCATCACCCCATTGTAATCCTAATATTACATCAACAGCCATTTCTTATTATTTGGTTATTAGTATGAGCAATGCTCAAAATAAAAAACAAATTTAACGAAAAGGCTTTGCTATGACTCACATATGCTAGAATTATATATTAAATAAGTCAATACTAATCTATTATAGATCAATCCTTGACGCTAAGATATAATAACCAACTGATTACGTATTACAAGAATTAATCAGATGGCAAAATGTAAAAAAACTAAACTACTTTATTACACAGTAAACTTGCTCCTATCTAACATTTATTCAATTGCTTAATGATAATTTAATAATCAATCTTATACATATTGTATTACTTAATGCCTTATAAATAATCAAGTTTAATTCACCTTAGTTTAAGGCGATAAACGGTGACAAAGCAAATGATTTCATTTACTCACTAACAAAAACCCAATAAAAATTCAAAACAAAGCCTAACATTACGGCTTTGGGACATCTACTAATGGCGTAAACTATCCAAAAAATTATACGTGTCAGTTTTGACTATATCAATGCTTTTAGAGAAAATCCAAGACGAAATAACATGCCTTTCAGCATCAGGATAGGCCACTCTAACTTTCTGATTTTCAGGGGTGGATATCGACTCATAAAAATCAATCATATCTGGCACAGAAACTACATGATCTGATCTTTCTTTGTCTTTAAAATAGTATCCTAAAAAGACTGGTATATCTATCTTATTAAACACCTCTTTTGTCATGGTTTGATTTAACAAATCTCTGACCATAAAAGTACCATGAATATGATATGCATCATTCCAGTATTTGATAGCATTATCATCATATGATATTGTATTATATATACCTCCAAAAACAGTTTTAGCAATTTGTTTTCCCCACGGCTTTAATAATAATTCAGACTTCTGATCATATAAATCTATGTTAGGGCTATACATTACTAATACATCTATATCATCTCGAATAGAAGCCAAATAAGCACTCAATGTTCCACCTGTAGAGCAACTAATCACCACCAAAGTATCTCCTAGTCTTGACCCTATATCTATCGCTTCGCTAGCACTATCTATTAAATCTTGAGGTGTAATATCTTTGAAGGACATACTATCAGATCTACCATGATCGTGCAATCTCGATAGATAGAGATTAGCTTCATAACGCTTCGCTACCTCTCTATGAATAGGATCGCCCTCCTCTTGAGATGCAGAAAACCCATGCAAATATACTACCGATATACCTGTAGATACTCCAATGCTATCATACCATATAATTCGAGCCTCGTTGTCAGGTTTCATATCTGTTACGAGTGCTTCTCTTACCTCAATAAGTGAATCCATTTCTATCAATGGAGTGCTAAGCCACTTGGAATCTAAAGGTTCATGAATTGAATTAAATTCTACTCTAGGTCCAAGTGCATATACCACCACTCCTATTGTGAGTAATGCTAATAATACAGAAACCACCTTTTCGAACATATGCCATTCTTAATCTAAGAAAAAATAGTAATTCATTATGAGGCAACCGTAAATAAAGTCAAAACAAATATTATACTTGTGTTACTTTATATTATACGCCTCATTAAAATAAAAACAATGGCAAAGATACTAGTAAATGATGGTATGCACCAAGCTGGAATAGATATGCTTACAAATGCAGGTCATCAAGTTGATACAAATAATATTCCTCAGGCAGATCTCATGGAAAAACTTGTGGATTATGATGCAATTTGTGTGCGTAGTGCTACCAAAGTGAGAGGGGAATTAATAGACAACTGCCCAAATCTCAAAATTATCGGTAGAGGCGGTGTAGGATTAGACAATATTGATGTTGATCATGCTAGAGGCAAAGGAATACAGGTACTCAATACCCCAGCGGCATCATCAAGGTCAGTAGCTGAATTAGCAATGGGTCATCTACTTTCGGTAGCAAGATATATATATGATGCCAATCTGCAGATGCCATCTAAAGGATCAACTGACTTCAAATCTTTGAAAAAATCTTATTCCAAAGGATTTGAGATAGAGGGTAAGAAACTTGGTATAATTGGTTTTGGGCGCATAGGTCAAGAAACGGCCCGTATCGCTATTGGATTAGGTATGGAAGTATTAGCAGTAGATCCATATCAAGATACTGTAAGCCTATCCGTTGGCCCTAAATCACTAAATCTCACTACAAAAGTAAAAACCGTAGAAATGACAACAATGCTATCTAATGCAGATGCTATATCGTTACATATACCAAATACAGGTAAGCCAGTATTGTCTACTGCAGAATTTGATCAAATGAAAGATGGAGTAGTACTTATAAATGCCAGTAGAGGAGGTACAGTAGATGAAGATGCTATGTTGGCAGCTCTAGATTCTGGTAAAGTAAGAGTCGCAGGACTTGATGTGTTTGTAGGTGAACCCTCACCGAGAAAAGATGTACTATCTCATAAACGAGTGTCAGCCACACCACATATCGGAGCGAGTACAGTAGAAGCCCAAGTCAAGATTGCGCAGGAACTTGCACAACAAATAATTGATATATTATAATATTTTATCTAAATCAATAAGCCTAAAGGATTACCGTTATAAATAGAATCGAAATTATCAATATTAGGAAACAGAGTAAGAAGGTCATCGTTTTCTACTCCAAACCAACTAGCTATATCACCAAAATATTGGTCCGTGGCAATTGTGGGTATTAATACTCCACCTCCAAGCTCCAAATTATTATTTAAGTCTAGATCTGGGTAAGTACCAAATATCTCACCGCCATTGACAGCTCCTCCCATGATAAATGCATTAGATCCCCAAGCGTGATCCGAACCTTGTCCATTAGAAGTAAGGGTTCGAGCAAACTCCGATAATGAGAAAGTGGTAACCATATCTTGAGTCAATAACTCGTCCATGGCAGCATTGAATTCTCCGAGTGCCGTATCTATCTCTGATAATAAAACATCATGAGTTTCTAAGACTTCATCATGCATATCAAATCCACCGAACTCAATGAAAAATATTTGGCGTTTCATACCTAATGTCTCTCTTGCAGCAATTGTTCTCGCCACTAATTTAAATTGTTGAGAGAGTCTATTTTCACTAAACTCTGTAGTAAGCACTTGAGCTTCAATAGCAGTATTATATTCTTCCGCACCATCTTTTCCAACCTTCATAATGTCTACATAAGTTTTCTTGAAGACATCATCATAATACTTATCTATCATACTATCTATTGTATTTCGATTAGCTGTCGGTACTTCCCATGGTGCACTATACCCATTCAATTCAGTTGCTCCTCCTAAATCGTTATTATTTCTCGGTGTATTTAAAGAGAATTCTACAGTATTTTGCCCAGTTTGATATACGTTACTTCCTGCAAAAGATAAGTTTAGCGAAATATTTTCATTATCGTTACAAGCATTGAACATATCCGCAATCTTACCACCCCAACCTTGAGCAACTCTCTCTTGTGGAAGTGCAGTTTGCCAATGCATTATTTGGTCGCTATGAGAATATAAACCGAGGGGCAATTGAGTTGATCCATCATATACCTGTGCTTTAGTTGTAGGTTCAACAAGAGTCCCTACATTAGTCACGAAGGAAAGATTTCCATCTTTAAACATCATCTCCATATTAGACATTGCATGATGAACAGCAAATTCTTTTCCCGCAGCATCTGTATAGTTTAACGATCTCAAATTTTTTGATGCATCATCACCCAAATCTATCTTTGGTAAAGCTAGATTTGATCTCGTTACTGAATATTCAGCATGTGAAACATCATCATAAGGAATCAACATGTTGTAAGCGTCATTCCCTCCTCCCATGAGCAAAACCACCATTGCCTTATAATCTGTAAATCCATTTAATGCCGCAGCACTATTTATAAATTTCAAATTAGTCAAGGTATTCATAAGAGTAGTTGTACCCACAGCCGCACAACTCATGTTTCTAAGAAAATTCCTTCTGGATACTAATCGCTTTGCCATATTTATATACTTTATATTTCTCAATTGAATATTAAAAACAAAAAACTACTATCGGATCACTGCAAAATCTGGTGAAACTGTTATTAAGTAAATTGCAGTTCGAACTCTCTCTCTTTCCCACCCGTATTCATACCCATCCCAACTAATGTTTGGCAAGTTATCTCTTAAAGACTGTCTTACTTCATCAGATAGTTGTCCGTGAGTCAATACTTTATCCAATTCATTAATCAATAATTCTGGAGTATCCGCCAAATCAGTATAAGCTTCATAGTCAATATAAGTTTCTCCAAATCTGTACATATCCCATCCTCCAATAGACCCATCATCATTAACTAAGTCTGAATTATAAAAATATCTACCTGAATTTATCAATTCACCCCAATCTCTAGTCCATCTATAAGCTGCATTGAAATAATTGATTGAGCTAGATGTGTCATGGATTTTAAACTCTGGAGATACCATACCAGAATTAGCTATATCTCCGACTGGTTGATGATTGGGTAAAAAGAAATTGAATACGGTCGGTGCATATAAAATTTGTTGTTTTAAAGAATTATCATAATCAAAATTATGCCAATACCTACCTCCAGGCTCTTCTACTATTTCCAAACCTTTAGTAATTTGAATATGTCTTACAAGAGGCTCCCGTAATCTTGATGAATGCTGCTCAAACATATACTCACCATTTCTTGCTTCTTCATCAAGCAAAATTGCTTTAATAATTGCTGCCATATCTCCTCTCACACCATTGCCATTATCAATAAATACATTTGCTATTCTCTCTACATAAGCTGGCGTAGGATTAGATTTAACTAATCTTTGAATCAATCGATAGCTTATGAATGGCGGTACATTTTGATGGTTAAATAGAACATCAATTGCATCATCTATATCATCCAAGCCAAGTTGATTGGCAGGAATAGTATCATTCTTCAAAATAATCTTAATCGCTGGCTCATGAAAATCTTCATACATTGCCATTGGTACTGTCCAATCTATTCCGAATATACTTAATCCAAAATACGGTTCATCTGTCCACCACACATTTTCGTTGATCCCTCCTGGCCCTAGTCCTGTAAATATTTTTGCCATCTCTTTAATATCGGCATTATCGTACGTAGGGATCGAGTTGCCCTCATTATCTAGTTGATGTGTTCCATCATTATTAAGCTCGTATAATCCAATAGAAAACAACTGCATGATCTCTCTTGCATAGTTTTCATCAGGATGAACATTTTCGTCAGGTACCGCTTTTGGATTATTAAGATGACTAAGATAGTATCCCATTGCTGCATGTAAAGAAACATCAGAAAGTATATCTTTATAATTGCCAAAGGCACCTTTCAATAATTTGTCATAGTAATGGGCCATTGCTACAGCCTCTCCTCCTAAATCAGAGTTAGAAGATATTACAAACACTTCAGAAAGTGCAAAAGCAACTTTTTGTCTCATTAGATCAGAGGCGACCATGTTATTATGCCACCATGCTGATGTCAACTCTGGCATAGCTGGACCAAACGCATCTTGTGGATCTTCATAACCGCGGGCTTCTAGAGTATCAAGATATTCTTCCCATATGTCTTCTACTTCACTTTGCAAGTACGTCACTGGCTCGGCAATCTGTTGATCTATCCAGACTCCATAATCCATATCTTTTACAGTATTGATCAAATCTAGATCTGCACCCATAGTTGCTTGACTAAGAAATCTTCCCGTCTCGAACAAACGAGAATCCATCCCTGCACCATCAATAGTTTTGATAGCTTCAGATCCTACTTCTTCACTACTACTCGTGACTATAATACCTTCAGAATGACCTGCACCAATATAGTCCATATATTCTTGAGCAGATACAAGAGACATAGAGTTAATTGCGATAAGAAAAGTAAATAGATATTTCATACGCTTAAAAATTTTAAAGAATTGGAGATCGTGATAAAATTCTAATTTATTATTTGATTGTAATATCTTAATATGATGAACTGCGTTGGCGCATATGTCCGTCCTTATTCTGATTAATTCTAAAGGGATTACCTTATTAACTGCAATTGTTTGCTCAAAGTAAGTGCGCCGTACTGCAGTCTAAATATATATGTCCCTGCTATATAATCACCCAAACTTAATGGCATAGACACCTTCTCTGATGATACATTAATCGATCCGTTTAACACCTGTTTTCCAGTAATATCCACTATACTATAATTATATGTACCTGATAGTATATCTGTAAGCGTGACAATAGTCTGCTCGTCAAACGGATTAGGTGATACCTCAATATTATTATCTGCTAATTGCTGTTCATCAGTTTCTGTAGATGTAGTAGAAATTGTTGCTTGGAACCTTACTTCAGATAGACCATAACAAGTAGCATGACCAAAGTTAGAAAGTGAGGTGATGATTACATATCTCGCATTAATTCCTCCAAAATTTGGTCCTTCTTCACCTTGATAAAATGATGATGCTGGCGCCTCTGACAAAGTATGATATGTTAACTCTGTCCAATCCTCTCCATTGATAGAGTAATCAATAACTAGCTCTTGAGTTCCTTTATCTGTATATTCGTATCCATTGACATTCCATATAGTAGAAGCTTGTAATGTATATTCATTACCAAAGTCATACATAATCCAGTGGCTCTCACCTCTTACCTTATTAGGATTTTCTGTAGCCACACAAGAAGTCCAGCTATCCGCAATATCTGTACTATGACGATCTGGAAATTGCTGCCCAAAAACAGAAGATGTCAGAAAAAGAAAAAGAATGATAAATTTCATACTAAATGAATTGATTTTTCAATAGAAGTCTGTGAAAAGAAAAATTACATTAAAGAAGAAGATTATTCTTATAATTCTAAGAAAAAACTCTAAAAATGATGTAATTGTCTTTACATATAAGAGTTATTGTCGCTTATATTCGCTGCATAATGAAGTAATTTCGACGACGATACTGTACGAAAGCCTTTCTAAAAGTATAATTAATATACCATATTTGTAATAAGGTTAGCCTAATGAATAACTAAATCAGGGTTTTTACCGTCTTGCACTAAGTGAATACACGGAAAACAACTAATCACTGTTTTAATTATTAAGAATCAATCCCAAATGAAATATATATTATTCGTTCTTCTTACTGGCCTAACAGCATATGGTGCAATAGAGGGGTATGGACTTTATAAAGATCAGCAGCAGGTAAGTCAACTGAAAGCTGACCGCGCTGATATCAATAAGATTAATTACGGACTATTCAATCTAGATCTGTGGAAGAAAAAGGTCATGGCCATCTTTGATGATAAGATTGGCGAATTCAAAATTAGTCCAGATGTGTATAAGCAACTCGAAGATGAAGTGATGATATATCTCGATAATGTATATGAAGAATATATTGGATCTGGAAAGCTCGTGAATGAAATGATTGCCGAAGCAGAAGAGTCCGGCTCTGTAAATAAATTTTTTCTCAAGATGATCAAGGGTAACATCGGCGATCAAATCAAAAAACTCAAGATAGATAAGCAACTACCTAACATTGCTAAGGCCATCTCAAAAGAGATCAAAGCCAATGAGCCTAAAATAAGGTATTATATAGAAGAAGGCATTCAAGATATGCTATTCGCTGGGGCAGAAGATGTCGAAATTATAGACCCGCGCACGGCTATATATAATCTTTACGGAGCTCTAGATCTCGAAGGAGCCAACATCGCAATACTCAGCCAAATAGAGGCGATAGATCCTATTATTGATAAAACGCTTGAGAGAATTATTATCATATTGGGCATATCGATCCTATTGGGCATATTACTATATAAAATATTAGGATTTCAATTGTTTGTGAGTCACTGGACCATTATATCTGTAGTCTTATTGGTTCTAGGTGTAAGTATGCCTATGATAGACTTGGATGCAAGACTCAATTCGTTCCAGATGGATCTGATGGGTAACAAAGTAGGGTTCGATGAGCAGTCGCTTTACTATCAAAGTAAATCAATAATAGATGTTACCAGTACCCTCATAAAAGAAGGTGCAGCGGATCTCAAAATAGTAGGTTACATGATCTTGATGTTTAGCGTAATTTTCCCTTTCATCAAACTGTTACTCTCTGCCCTATTCCTGTTTAGCTCTAAGGTCTCTAAAAGCAAATTAGCCAAAGGAATTATCTTTCACTTGGGTAAATGGAGTATGGCTGATGTATTCGTCGTGGCTCTTTTTATGGCGTATATAGGATTCCATGGGTTACTCACTTCACAACTAGGAGGAATAGCAAGAAATGAAACAGGATTTAACATCGAGACACTTAACTATAGTCGATTATCACCTGGAGCACTCTTCTTTACTAGTTACTGCATATTATCTATTATCATTGGTATCATCATCAATAGACACGATCAACGTAGCACTGAAATAGAGACAGTCTGATTATCATCTGTTAGGTAGTATATGCCAGATATAAGATTATCAGCAATACCTATTTTTTCATCAGAACTTTCTTTCAAATAGGTTTTGATCTCTCTTCCGTTATTTTCAATTATTGTAAGCTCTCTAGTTGCCAGAAATGTTGACGCATCTTTGATATTGCTTATACTCGTCGTATTGAGATCAATAGGATTAGGATATACGGTCCAACGTGTATTTTTCTTACGTATTCTCTATAATAATTCATGAGAAATCCTTAGCCCTCACTCAGTATAATCACGTATAATCACTAATACATAACGCTTGCTCGTTAACCACTCCACCACCCTCCTATCTGGTAGATATTAGTACCATATTAATCATCAAACAGATACACGATATGAAAACTTTAGAAACACATACCACCCAAGAAAACGACTACAGTAATGTGATCATAGTAATCGGAATCGCCGTCATGATGAATATCTTATTCTCCAGTTTAGGATTGGATATTACTGATACTGCAAAACATGTGGCTAGCAATATAGCCATGGTATTCTAAAGCAGAAAATTAGTAAGGGACCAAAGATTTTTTTCCTTAAATAAAAAATCACAAACATTCACTTCACCTTTTAAATATTAAATATCATGAACAAATTAGCATCAATCCTCGCAGTATTAGTCCTATGGGTGTCAGGCGCATCTGCGACTACTCACCCAACATTCGAAGAAGGAGAACAACTCTTCGTAGTAGCACAATCTGGACTTAGCCTCAGGGCTGAACCAGGATCTCATCAAGAACTCATCACCATCATACCATATGGTGAAGTGGTACAGATACTCGAACCCGACTCTGTACTCCTTCAGGAAAATATCAATTGGGTATCAGGTCAATGGGTCCCAGTACACTACGATGGACATATAGGTTACGTATTCGATGGATATTTATCTCAATTGACTTTGCCATCTTACTCTTTCGAAAAAACACAATCTGATCTCGATCTAATCTACCCTCTAGAATCATGGGTGGGAGTGCATCTATATGCCATCGGAGGACAGGATACTGTAACAACAGATTACTATAATCAAGTCACTCAAGTATATGAATTCGGTGATCACTTCACAAGAATGAATGCTGGGAATCTATATAAGATAAAACTCAAACTCACAGACGTACGGATTATGGATGCATATCACTTACTGAAATCTATGCTCAATGATAAATACGAAGTCGATCACTTTGAAAAATCAAGTCTATTCTTAGCAAATGAAGGGAATGATCTTCAACGAATCAAAATACAATTAGACAACCCTGTTGATATCAGATATACAAGCGAAGGCGATGTACTCATTACTATCACTAGCCAAGAATATGAGTGCGATCTGATGAGTGATTTGAGTGCGGGAGAATAATATTTTTAGATTCCTTTCGTCCCATTATTCAATGTCAACCTATTAGAGATTGTTCACATAATCATTTACCGATGAGTTAAAAACCTCTCGCTTTTAAATGGTATCCTTTTGAGATTAGAAAAATACTATGTAATAAAATAAATAGGCAGGTTAGTAAGGCGATAGAGGGCTACTCATGAGTAGTCCTCTTTTATTGCTGTTATCAAGACTTGACACTTGCAGGCCTGATGAAGCATTCTTTACCTTCTGATTGGTACTGATTATATAGTGATTTAACATTAGACTTAGATACGTGCTGCACCACTTTGTAGAACTTCTCACCATTAACGTATTCCTCCAAAATAGATAACTGAAGGCTAATGTACGGACTACGGAGGACTGTAAACTGAAGACTACTTCTTACGCCTCTTCTTTTTCTTCTTGTCATATACTAGTTTATCGAGATCTACGATAATTCGATCTATGCTCAAGTTGTCCATATCATTGAAAGTTTTCACTTCGGTATAAACATCATTTTGGACTTCCAATACTTTGATCTGTTTTCCTAAAAAAGATTGTATCTCATCCAACAAATCTTTCTCTCCAGCACTACAAAATGTATACGCTATTCCTCTCTGATCCCCTCTACCTGTCCGACCGACACGGTGTACATAATTCTCTGTATAGTCCGGTAGGTCGTAATTGACCACAAAGTCTACGTTAGGGATATCTATTCCTCTTGCACTTACATCAGTAGCAATTAGCAGTTTGACTTTACCAGTCTTAAAAGCCTCCATAACATTGAGTCGATCCGATTGTGCCTTATCACCATGCATTGTAATAGATTCTACACCTACCCTATCCATCGCTTTCTTCACTCTTTCCGCCCTTACTTTCGTCCTTACAAAAACTAA
>OBMK010001324.1_pt1 | contig 21265 bp, 18 predicted proteins | sample 1539081 | NCBI WGS metagenome assembly OBMK01 (sample SAMEA3355528, study PRJEB22509) | marine metagenome | biome: marine; feature: river plume; material: water | place: USA | collected 2010-08-07 | depth 0.5 m | reverse complement strand
AAACACCCCCCCAGACTGTACTAATGGTACTGCAGACCGGGGGCTTCTTAAGGCCTGGCCCGAAGGGCTCTTAACGGTCCCGAGTATTCTATTCGACTTGACCACCCAAGGCCAACCCCGGCCCTAGATCGCGCGGTCAAAAGTGCACAAACAACCTGAATCAGACGTCTTTACAGCGGATAAGGCCCACTCTCGGGGTAGGTCTGGTAACGGATGCCTGCCATACGCTCGAGAATCCGATACACCTGACAGCTGTACCCATACTCATTGTCGTACCAAAGATACAGCACCGCCTGCGTGCCACTGACGATGGTCGCTTGGGCGTCGAATACGCAGGCAGCGCGCGAGCCGACAAAATCGCTCGACACCACCTCTGGGGAATCGGAGTAATCGATTTGTTTTTTCATACTCGAATGCAGGGCGATTTCCCGCATAAATTCGTTGAGCGCCTCGCGGGTAGTGCCTTCCTTAAGCGTCAAATTTAAAATGGCCATCGACACATTGGGCGTTGGCACGCGAATCGCATTACCGGTTAACTTGCCCTCCAGCTGCGGCAGGACTTTGGCAACCGCTGTGGCGGCCCCCGTCTCAGTCAGCACCATGTTCAGAGGTGCGCTGCGCCCTCGTCGCTCCGCCTTATGATAATTGTCGATCAAGTTTTGATCGTTGGTATACGCATGGACCGTTTCGACGTGACCCGCGACAATGCCGTATTCGTCGTCAGCGGCTTTCAGCACGGGCACAATCGCATTGGTTGTACAGGACGCCGCTGAAATCACCGTATCAGTGTCCTCAATGGCGCTCTCATTGATGCCCGCGACGATATTCTTGATATCGCCCTTGCCGGGCGCCGTTAAAATAACTTTCGCAACACCTTTTGCGGCCAAGTGCCGCGACAATCCCGCTTTATCGCGCCATACGCCTGTATTATCAACGACGATGCCACTCTGAATACCGTACTGGGTGTAGTCAATGTCCTCGGGCGCGTCTGCGTAAATCACTTTGACTTCGTTACCGTTGGCAATGAAGGATTGACGCTCTTCATCGACGCGAATCGTGCCCTTAAAAACGCCATGAACAGAGTCTCTTCGCAGCAAGCTGGCTCGTTTTAATAAATCGTCGTCGGCACCGCCTTTGCGCACCACGATGGCTCGCAGACGCAGACTGTCGCCCCCGTCGGTCTTACCAATCAAAATCCGCGCCATCAGTCGGCCGATCCGGCCAAAGCCGTATAAAATGACATCCACCGGGCCCTCAACCGGCTTCTTCGTTGAGCCCGTCAGATACGCAAGCTCTTGCTGACAGTATTCTTCGACAGAGAGACCCTCGCCAGCGCCTTTGTCGTAATACGCCACAGCGAGGCGTCCTATATCGAGGTGGCAGGGCCCAAGATCAAGCTGACCCACGGCATTGAGTACCGGCGCGGTCTCGAATTCGGATAATTCATTGTCCTCTATCTGACGCACCCAACGATGAGTCTTCATGATATCGAGGACTGATTCGTTCACCAGAGATCGCCCGTAAATGTAGCATTTGACGTTGCGTTCACGAGAGAGGCTTCCCACGACCGGAATCATGGCTTCCGCCAGCGCCTCGCGCTCCTTCCAATCAGAAAAATAATCGCTGGGGCGGGGTCGCTTGCGTTGCTCTGTCACGGGGGGTCCTCTTCTGATTTTGCCAGCTGTGTCGGAAGGCGTCGGCCGCGGCTCCAACAGTGCTTCAACTGTCAGGGCGCATTGCTGAGCGGCATTATCGGAGTTGCAGGCCTGCGGAAGCAACCTTTTAACACACTATTTCGGTGGTGACCGGGCCCTCGGGTGCCTACAATACCTCTCTCGACCCTGTGACCCTGTGCATGTTTACCCAACTTCTCAACAACACACCCTGGCCTAGCAAGGTCGGCACCCGCACCGCTTTAGGCCCCATGCCCGGCGCTGGCGGCACGGCGGCAGTTGCTGAGCTAGCGGGCTTGGGCAGGCCTTTGATCGTGATCGTCGCCAGTTCCGCAGAGGCTCAAACCCTTGAGCGAGAACTGCCGCTTTTTTTAGCGACCGACGTGCCCATATTAACCCTGCCCGATTGGGAGACACTGCCCTACGATCACTTCTCGCCGCATCAGGACATCGTCTCGCAGCGACTGCGCACCTTCTTCGAGTTGCCACAGTTAACCGATGGCATCGTGATCCTGCCGATCACCACCGCCATGCTCCGGACACCCCCTCAGCACTATATTGAAGGCAACACGCTTGACCTGAGCGTCGGGCAAACCTTTGACCCCGAGGCGTTCGCTGCCCAGCTGACCCTAAACGGCTATCGAGCGGTTGATACGGTCTTCGAGCATGGCGAATTCGCCGTCAGGGGCGCGCTGCTTGATGTCTTTCCAATGGGCAGTGCGTCGCCTTACCGTATTGACTTATTCGACGATGAAGTCGAGACCCTACGCACCTTTGATCCCGACACACAGCGCACCATTAATCGAGTCGAGCGGATCAAACTCATGCCGGCCCGAGAGTTTCCGATGAGCCGCGACGCCATACATCGTTTTCAGATGGCTTGGTACGAGGCCTTTGAGGGTGACGCGGACCTCTGTACGGCGTTCACAGAGATCAGTGCAGGCCGCGTACCCGGCGGGGCAGAATCCTATCTCCCGTTGTTTTTCGAACACTGTGGCACCGTATTTGATTACCTACCGGCCGATACCGCCATGGTGCTCTTGGGAGATCATTACGGCGCTGCGCAGCGATACTGGACTGAAATCACGAGCCGCTTTGAAGAGTACGGGATCGATCCGCGACGCCCCCTGCTGCCACCGCAACGCGGCTTCGTGTCCGTAGAAGAGATCTATGCCGCACTGGGCGGCTACTCGGTATTAGAGCTCAAGCCCGACGAACACTCACCCGCACATGTAAAGACGACCCTCAAAATGCCGCCACAATTGGCAATCGATGACGCGTCGGGTGACAGCTATCAGCAAAAGTTAGCGCGGTTCATCACTGACCACCAAGGCCCTTTGCTACTCTGCGCCGAAAGTGCGGGTCGGCGCGAGATCCTGTTAGAAAACCTCGCCAAAGCAGACCTCCATCCCACCACAATCACAAACTGGCCTGAGTTCGTGGCGAGTGGCGTTCCGTTTGGCATCAGCACCGCGCCGGTCGATCGAGGCCTCTACAGCGGCCCGGGGCAACCCACACTGCTGTGTGAAGCACAAATATTTGGTCAACGGGTCGCGCAGCGCCGCCGCCGGAACAAGAAAACCGAGACGGATGCCGATGCCATCATCCGCGACCTCACTGAGCTGCGACAGGGTTTACCGGTAGTCCACATTGAGCACGGCGTAGGTCGCTATTTGGGTCTGCAGGTACTTCAAATCGACGGTGATGACGCTGAGTTTTTGCTGCTCGAATATGCCGAAGGCAACAAGCTGTACGTGCCAGTGAACTCGCTACAGTTGATCAGCCGCTATACCGCTGGCGACCCCGATACAGCCCCCCTGCACCGTCTGGGTACCGAGCAATGGGAAAAAGCGCGGAGAAAAGCCCGTGAGCGGGCCGCCGACGTGGCGGCACAGCTGCTCGACGTCTATGCCCGCAGAGAGGCGCGGACGGGCCATGCCCACACCTTAGACGAGGCGAAGTGGGAGCAGTTTTGCGCCGCTTTCCCCTTTGAAGAAACGCCAGACCAGGCCGCTGCAATTGATGCGGTCCGCAACGACATGTGCGCGCCGCAAGTGATGGATCGCCTCGTGTGCGGCGATGTCGGATTTGGCAAAACAGAAGTCGCCATGCGTGCCGCGTTTATCGCCGCACAAAATGGGCGACAAACCGCCGTGCTAGTCCCCACGACCTTACTGGCTAATCAGCACCATACAAACTTTCGCGATCGCTTTGCCAGCTGGCCCTACGCGGTGGAGGTTGTGTCACGCTTTCAGTCAGCAAAGGATCTGCGGGACATCGTCGATCGCGTGCGCGCAGGCAAAATTGATATTCTGGTCGGAACGCACAAGCTGCTGCAAAGCGACTTTGGCTTCCGCGACCTAGGCTTGCTGATCATCGACGAAGAGCATCGCTTTGGCGTCAAACAAAAAGAGGCAATCAAAGCGCTGCGTGCTGAGGTCGACATCCTCACGATGACCGCGACACCAATCCCCCGAACCCTCAATATGGCGCTCGGCGGCTTGCGAGACCTGTCGATCATTGCCACGCCACCGGCCCGAAGGTTGTCGATCAAAACCTTTGTCAGGGAGCACAGTATCGCTCTGGTCAAGGAGGCGGTATTGCGTGAGACATTGCGTGGTGGCCAGGTGTTCTACTTGCACAACGAAGTCAAAACCATTGACGAGACGGCGCGAAAACTTCGTGAGCTCGTGCCGGGCCTTTCAATCGGTGTGGCACACGGGCAACTGCGTGAACAGCCGCTTGAGAAAGTCATGTCTGACTTTTATCACCAACACCACCACATTTTGGTCTGCTCCACGATTATCGAAACAGGGATTGATATTCCTAACGCCAATACCATCATCATTGAGCGGGCCGATAAATTTGGACTCGCGCAGCTGCACCAATTGCGTGGTCGCGTCGGTCGCTCGCACCATCAGGCATACGCCTACTTGCTCAGTCCGCCCCGATCACTGATCACCTCAGATGCACAAAAGCGCCTTGAGGCCATCGAGGCCGCAGGCGATTTAGGTGCAGGCTATCAGTTAGCGTCTCACGATATGGAAATTCGTGGCGCAGGTGAGTTGCTCGGCGCAGAACAGTCGGGACAAATTAATCAAGTCGGGTTTTCGCTTTACCTAGAAATGCTCGACAGTGCCGTCGCCGCGTTGCAACGGGGCGAAATTCCCGACTTGGACCAACCGCTTGACAGTGGAACTGACATCAAACTCCACGTTCCAGCGCTCATCCCTGAACAATACCTGCCGGACATCAGTACTCGGTTGGTGCTGTATAAGCGGATCGCCAAAGCCGCTAGTGAAGAGGACCTGCGAGACATTCAGGTTGAAATGATCGATCGTTTTGGCCTACTCCCTGAACCCACTAAAAACCTCTTTACCTGCGCGCTGCTGCGAACATCGGCGCAACGACTGGGAATCGGCGAAATCGACATGACCGAGGAAGGTGGTAGCATCGAATTCAAGCCCGCCACCGTCGTCGAGCCCGCTACCATCGTGTCACTGATTCAATCGGACCCTCAGCGTTACCGCCTAGGCGGCAATAACAAGCTCCGTGTGACGGCAGAACTGCCCACGCTCGAATCGCGCACCGAATTGATTGAGACGCTGCTCGACCCTTGGCTAGCCGCGCTTCCGCAGGAGGCCTCCGGATGACACGCTTCTTCTTGGCCTGCCTTGACATGATATTGGTCGTAGCAAAAATCGTGGCCATGATCGGAGCATCGATCGTGGCACTCTCCCTGACCACGAACGCCGCTTTGGCAGCGCGCCTACCGGGCGGATTCGGCCATTCTGGCTGGTTTCAGTTTGAATTGGTGGTACTAGTCGATACTCGCCCAGCAGTGCTGAGTAGCGAAACCTGGCCATTGGCTACCTCCGTTCACTACCCCGCACGCTGGCGCTGGCTCCAAGACCCCGCGCTCAAGGCTGCGTTGATGACGCAATACGACTCGGCAACGGTATCGGTGAGCCCCTCTGGACACATCTTGGTGACACCACCCAGCGACACGCCGCCCCTCTGGGAACCCCCTCCTCCGTTACTCTCGGAGCAAGACATGGCGCTGATCGATGAACTAATGGCCCTGCGCTTACCCTCGCCCACCGAGCCTAACACTGACGCGACAGCCGATACTGAGCAGCCTGCCCCACTTGCCGAAGACGACGAACGGCAGGGGCCGCTCCTGCCCTTTGAGGAGGCTGCGCTCGACGACGACACGTCCCGCCTCACCCCCTTTGAGTCACTCGGCATTGCAGGTGATGACCGGCGTGGGCAGGCGCCCGAGGTCAGCATTCCCCTAGCGATACCCGCAGAGCAGGTCACACTGACCCCTCTCACCGTGACGGCGCGCCGTATCCCGGAGCCGGCGACCTTTGAGAAACTGCCTCTTGATCGTCTTGCAGCCGGTCTCGAACGATATCAGCAGCAAAACGACGACGCGGTAGTGGTGTCAGCATCGTGGCTACAGAGCCCTGACAGTGACTCACTACCGATCCTGGTTGAACCCGATACGGACTCCCCCTACCCGGTGTTACAGGGGTTTGTTCAGCTGCTCCCCCGAGACAACAGCTGGCGTCTGGGCCTGAACCTTTGGGCGAACACTGACGGCCAGTATTTGCCGGCCATTTTTGAGGGTGCCGCCCCTCCCCCCTCACCGCAGCGCGTGACGGTGATATCAACACTAGCGGCTCTCGACCCAGCCCTGATCGACCCAACCCGGATTAACACAGCTAAGAGCGACCCAGCGTTTACCGATCAAGCAGGTGACATCGGGGCAAAGGCGACTGTGCCTCTGAACCCCTTCGACACCGCTTCATCGCCAGCCAGCGTGGCGGACGAGCCTGGCTTAGCGGCTCGGCACCCAACCCGCTTTGCACCTCAGGCTCCAGCACCTTGGCCTTGGCGGCATATCATCCACATCGAGGACACAGTTCCGCTATCGGAAAACAGGCTACGCTATTACGACCACCCGGTTGTCAAAGTCTTAGCGACCTGGCGTGAGCTGTCGTGGTACGAGTTATATGCACTCGGCGAAACGATTAACCAAGAGTGACCCTGATACTGCCAGCCGAGTGAATCATGGAGATTCGCTGCCCGCCAAGCACACTGCCCCTAACGAAAAAGCCGCTGTAGCGAACGTCTCAGTCTGGCGCCATCTCGGGCGGGTTTTGATCAAGCAATAGTGTGCGGGTGGGGAAGGCGACCTCGGCTTGATGGGCCTCAATAATGCTGAGGATACGCAGCATCACGTCTTGCTTAACGCCATGGTAAGTGACCCAATCGGTCGTGCGCGTAAAGGTGTAGATAAAGAAGTCTAGCGAGGACGCACCAAAGCTCACAAAATTGACGATGAGCGTGCGGGTGGTATCGATCCCCTCGTGCTGGCGCAGCATGGCTTCCGTTTCTGAGACGATCTCGGCCATCACCCCCGCATCGTCGTAGCGAATACCGACTGTCTCGTAAATTCTCCGGTTCAACATGCGCGACGGGTTTTCCAGCGCCACGGTTGAAAAAACCGCGTTTGGCACATATAGCGGTCTCTGATCAAAGGTCCTGATACGCGTGACTCGCCATCCAACGTCTTCAACCGTTCCCTCGATCTCTCGGTCAGGGGAGCGGATCCAATCGCCTACCGCAAACGGTCTATCGAGAAAAATACTCAAGCTCCCGAGCAGGTTTGCCAACAGATCGCGCGCCGCGAAACCCACTGCAACCCCTCCTACCCCGCCAAACGCGAGTAGGCCGGATACGGAGACACCCAGCGACTGAAGAATCATGATGCCTGCCACCGTCCACACCATAATGCGGCTGAGTCGAGCCACCGCACTGATCGTTGCGCGCTCATCCGAAGCGACTGCGCCGCGATGCTCACCCAACAGCTCCTCTTCGATCCCTCGGCTTAATCGGTGCGCCAACCAGCCAAATAAGATCAGTAGCGCGGTGTCCGACAGCGTTAAAAGACCCTCTCTCACCCCGTCAAAAATACTGAACAGACTCAGAGACAGCAGCGCCAACACAGTCCACATGACCCACTGGATCGGGGGAAACACCGCGTAGAGGATCACATCGTCCCATCGCGTTTCGGTTTTATCAGCGGCCATTGTGAGGCGACGCACTGAGCGATAAATCGCAACATGCCCGAGTGTCCCGGCCAATATGAGCAAAACAAAGACCAGCGCGCCCGGGGGCACGCTCAGCGCGGCTGCCAACGGCGCCACTAGCTCCAGCAAAAATGACATCTCAGTATCATCCTCAACAATCGTGCGCCCATCCTAACCTACCCACCTCACTCACCATACCCACCGCTGTACAAAACAACAGACTGTATATATGATCAGCACTCTATATGAACAGCACTGGGGATTAGGAGGCACTTCGATGAAACTCACTAATAGACAAGAGCAGGTGCTCGACGTGATCCGTCAGTATCTGGCCGATACCGGCTATCCACCGACTCGCGCCGATATTGCCCGCGAGCTCGGTTTCAAGTCGGCGAATGCAGCAGAGGAGCATTTGCGCGCGTTAGCGCGCAAAGGTGCTATCGAAATGATCGCAGGGGCGTCGCGCGGTATCCGCCTGACCGAAAGCACCGGCCTGCCTATTGTTGGCCGAGTGGCCGCAGGCTCTCCGATTCTGGCGACAGAGCATATCGAAGATTACTGCGAGCTCAGCGCGCAGTTCTTCTCTCCACCAGCCGACTTTTTGCTTCGTGTCACGGGCGACAGCATGAAAGACGTGGGTATTTTAGATGGCGATTTGCTGGCGGTGCACAACACCAGCACAGCGCGAGACGGACAAATCGTGATCGCCCGCATTGAGGACGAAGTGACGGTGAAACGGCTTCAAAGAGCCGGCGCGCACACGCTCAAGCTGCTACCGGAGAACGCGGACTTTGAGCCTATTGAAGTCGATTTACGCACCACCGACTGTAGCATTGAGGGGATTAGTGTCGGGGTCATTCGGCAACAAATTTAACCCGCCGCGCCGAGGGCACTCGCAGTCACTCACTGGGCGCTCCCTGTCATGTCGAGGGAACTTCTTAAAATGGCATCTTGGGCTGACGACTTGGAATAACGTCTTAGGACAGCGTCTTGGGGAAGGATTTTAGGGGGCAGTTCACCGGAAGCCATTACAACTACAAGGCTTCTTGGGATCGCGACGCATCGAGCCTCGCGGGTGTCATACACTAATGTGGGTAACCCGACTCAAGCAGGCTACACAGGCACACTCAGTGTAGCGTTCTGGCTTCTGACCCTTCCGCGGTATCCACCTCGGGGCTATTCACGTCGGCCATTTGCGCCGCAGCCTCGATACCAGCCTGAATCATGATCTTGGCAATCTCCAAATTGTTCCCCATGAGGTAGGCATTCGCCTCATCAGAAAACTGGATGCTGACCAATGGCTCGGAGTCCCCTTCCACGCGTTGCAGGACCACCTCACCGTTTCCCAGATCGACGATTTCTAGTAAAGATGTAGACACTCAAAGACCTCTCTTATCTGAGGAGTCACCCCAACGCCACCGCTGAGATGTCTATCAACAATAACACTCTGACAGCGCAACTACCACAAACTGCCCCGAGGGACTCGCGCCCGCACTCGTGCTATGACTCGTCAATGGCGTCAGCGATATGTTGAGCCAGCGCACTCAAATTTTGGCCCCAAAGAGCAAATTGCTCGAGGGTCGGCACGGCACTATTGGCCGCCAGGTTGTTGGATTGCCGTACTGTCGCATGCCGCGATATCGGTGCCTGCAACGCGGCCAACCAACCAGTGCTCTCTAACTCGGCACACGCCGCTATTTCTGCCGGCAAGACCAGTCCAGCAGGTAATGAGGGCAAGTCGCGCACGGTATGGGGAGGATGCTCTGGCGCAGTTCTGACTCGGCAGCCTGCGAGCAATAGCCAGCCATACGCATCCAAAAAGACCTTTTGCAGCAATGGTGCAAAAGCTAGGTCAACGGCAAGACTCGGTTCACGCTGCGCTTCAAGCTCGCTTTGCCAGCCCGCTTGAACGATGCGGGCGTGATACAGGCACTGATTCGCAAACGCCAGTGGGTGGCTCAATCGACCACTGCTTCTGCGGGCGCTGCGGGTTTCGGTTTGGGTGCCGCCTTCGCCTTACTCTTCGCTTTGGCTTTGGTTTTAGCCTTTGCTTTGGTTTTAGCCTTTGCTTTGGTCTTTGCTTTGGCCTTTGCTTTGGTCTTGGGCTTTTTCTTTGCCGACCCCTCTTCCGCCCAGCGGCCATCAACAAACATCGCTCGCCAGCCGCTCGCCTTCCCATCCAGATCCGTCATGACGTATTGTTCTTTCGTCTTGCGGCTGTAACGAATTTGAGCACGGTTTCCCTGGTCATCAACCCGCGGCGCATCGAACAGATAATGATGCTTGGGGTCGATCTCTGCCTGATGGGGGAGCAACTCATCAACGAAGGGAGGCCGGGTTTCTCGATGTTTTGGAAACTGACTCGCCGCCAAGAAAATACCAGAAGCGCCATCTCGCAGTATGTAATGGTCCTCTACCTTGAGACAGCGCAATTCAGGCATGGGAACCGGATCCATTTTGGGCGGCGCGACTTCGCCATTGCGCAATAACTTGCGAGTATTAGTACAGACCGACTCACTGCACCCAAAGTATTTACCGAAGCGCCCCGTTTTAAGCTGCATATCAGCGCCACACTTATCGCATTCAATGACCGGGCCATCGTAGCCTTTAATCCTGAACTGACCCTGCTCAACCTCATAGCCGTCACAATCTGGGTTGTTGCCACAGACATGCAACTTGCGCGACTCATCAATTAAATAACTGTCCATCGCGGTATGACATTTGCCACAACGACGCTTGCTCAACAGCAAACGCGACTCCGCCTCATCGTCCGCATCGACGCTGATCGCCTCGTCACCCGACGTGAGATTGACGGTTTTTTTACAACGCTCCTTGGGTGGCAGGTTGTAACCAGAGCAACCCAAGAAGACACCCGTGCTCGCGGTCCGAATTTGTAAAGGACGACCGCAGTCGTCGCAGGGAATACCCGTGGGCGTCGGGTCGTTAGGCTGCATGCCATCTGGCCCGTTGATACCCGCTTGCACCAGCTTCCCGCTGAAGTCGTCGTAGAATTCATTGAGCAGATCAGTCCACGGTAAAGCCCCCTTCGCGACCTCATCGAGCCGCTCTTCCATCAGCGCCGTAAAGCCATAATCGAGCAAATCACTGAAACAAGTCTGTAGCCGCTCCGTGACAATGTCGCCCATTTTTTCGGCATACAAGCGTCGGTTTTCGAGCCGGACATAACCGCGGTCTTGAATGGTCGATATGATGGCCGCATAGGTAGAGGGACGTCCGATACCCCGCTTTTCCAGTTCGCGCACCAAGCTCGCCTCACCATAGCGCGCCGGCGGCTTGGTAAAATGCTGCTTCGGGTCATACTCGGTCGCCACCAGTCCATCCCCCGTTGCCAAGGGTGGTAATACAGCCTCTTCCCCTTTTCTCGCGGCGGGTGACTGGACCCGCGTAAAGCCGTCAAACTCGACCATGCGCCCTTTCGCCGTCAGGCGGCAATCACCGGCTGTGACGACCAGTGTCGAAGAGAGGTAGCGGGCGGGCGTCATCTGACAGGCGACAAACTGCCTCCAAATCAGCTCATAGAGTCGTTCGGCATCCGGCTCCATACCCGCGAGCTGATGACTCTTCAACCTGACATCCGAGGGACGGATCGCCTCGTGCGCCTCCTGAGCACCCTCACGCGAGCCGTAGCGTATCGGATCTGCTGGTAGATAATCCGGTGTGAATTCCTTCTGAATCAATGCTCGACAACTCGCAACTGCCTCGTCACTGAGATTGGTCGAGTCGGTACGCATGTAAGTAATGTAGCCCGCTTCGTAAAGGCGCTGCGCCAGGATCATGGTCTTTTTAACGCCAAATCCCATGCGGGTGCTGGCTGCCTGCTGCAAAGTTGAGGTAATGAACGGCGCTGACGGCTTAGAGCTGGTCTTACGAGACTCAAGGTCTGCAACCGTAAAGGCGGCACCTTGCATTTCCGTCACGGCTGCATCGGCTTCGGCTTGGGTCTTCGGCTCGAACTTAGCACCCGCGCGATGCGTCACCATGAAACGCACCGGCTCAAAATCAGCCGCTTTCAGGAGGGCATGGACCTCCCAGTATTCGTCTGGGACAAAAGCGCGAATCTCGCGCTCGCGCTCTACAATGAGGCGCGTTGCGACTGACTGCACCCGGCCCGCGGACAAGCCTCGCGCTACTTTTGCCCACAGCAGCGGGCTCACCTCAAAACCAACCACACGGTCCAAGAAACGACGCGCTTGCTGGGCATAAACGCGGTCTATGTCCAGCTGGCCCGGCTCTTTAAAGGCCTCTTGTATGGCTTTTTGTGTGATCTCATTAAACACCACGCGGTGGTAACGGCTTACATCGCCACCAATCGCTTCTTGCAGATGCCAGGCAATCGCCTCTCCCTCACGATCGAGATCAGTCGCGAGATAGATGGCATCGCTATCCTTGGCAATCTTGCGCAGGTCACTCACTACCTTTTCTTTACCGGGCAAAATCTCGTACTGCGCGGCCCAGCCATTGTTGGGATCGATGCCCATTCGTCTGACGAGCTGCTCACGTTTTTTGCGAGCCTGATAACGCACTTTTTCATCCGGCGCCATTTTGCGGGTAATCGCGGCCTGCGCCGCGCGTTCCTTGGGATCGGTAGTCGGTGCATTGCCGGAGGTGGGCAAATCACGGATATGCCCGACGCTGGACTTCACAATGAAGTCTTTGCCAAGATATTTGTTGATGGTCTTAGCCTTGGCCGGAGACTCAACAATAACCAGTGTTTTGCCCATATCTACGTTTGCCCGCTCAAAAGTGACAGCCGAGAACCCATCGGCTGCTGATACGGATGGCATCTAACAGCGGGAATGCGGCTCGGGTCAAGACCTGAAGTGCAATGACCTTTGTCGACCCCTGCCAGCACACACCGCCTGGGGGTTATTTGGAATCAATGGCCTGTCGGATCGTTTCGAGGCCTTCGAGGCCCTCCCGCTCATCCCAAAAAATACTGATATAACGATCGGATACCTCTACCAGAGGAGCCCCTGGTGGCAAACTCGTCAACCACGCCGGTGTTGCCGAAGCACCCTGTGTGGGCTGCCAATGGCCGTCTGCCCAAACATAAGCGCGTTGTTCGCCCAGCGCCGATTTGCCCTGAGATTGGACTTGCTGGTAACACGCCAAATCGCGATCGGGCTCAAACCGAAAGCGCGCAGGCACGGCGGGCACCGGCCGCAGTGTGACGCGCAACCCCAACTCTTTGGCCCGATCCCGCACCGCGGCTACGCGCCGCTGTGCCTTAGACGGCATAGCCGATATCAGTGGGCCAATCACCACTGCCAAACCCAGCGCAATCAAGACGTAAACCATCAGTATCGCTTCCTCAAGACAAGCTCCGCTTTTTTCGCTACCTTAAGCGCTGAAAACCCAACAAGTGAATCTAGTATGCCCTATCAACACATTCTGGCGGCAGTCGATCTGGGAAACACCACTGAGACTGTCATACAGCGAGCCGCTGCTCTCGCTCAACAAAATCAAGCGCAGCTGCATGTCCTCCATGTCATCGAGCCACTGGCTATTACCTATGGCGGCGATATTCCAATGGATTTTTCGGCCATCCAAGAAGAAATCCACGGGCAAGCGCGGGAGCAGCTTGATCGTTTGTGCGAGGGGATCGGTGTCCCGGAGAGCCATCGCCATTTGGTGACCGGACGACCCGAAGCCGAGATCCCGACTCAGGCAAAAGCGGTCAATGGCGACCTGATTGTGGTTGGCAGCCATGCGCGGTGGGGATTAGCCCTACTGCTGGGCTCGACAACCGATGGAGTGATGCATGGCGCCGACTGTGACGTACTGGCTGTTAAGGTTGATATTGAAGACTAATTGTGTGCGTCAACTAATTGTTTTTATTGATAAATTGAGACAACATTGTGCCGTCAAAGGGCCATCCTAACTCGCTACCCAAGCTGTCTCTCACGACCGGTATGCGCGTTCCGTAACGCTCTAATAAGGTGAGGTCCTCAGCAATATCACTGGCCACAAACTGGCATCCTGACGCCTCCAAGAGTGCCTCAGCATGCTGACAGAGGTGGCACCCCAGCGTGGTGTAGAGTGTTAATGACCCCATGAATTCATCCCCTCACAGTGGCGCACCACATGGCTAACAAATGGCACCCTCAAAATGGCCTCACTCTCTACGGCCGCAAACCGGCGCTCGAGGCACTCGCCAATCAAGCGCTGGAGGTTGCCCAACTGCATTTGGCCGATAGTAATCGCCCCGGTGGCATTATCGCGCAAATCATTGCTCAAGCCGAGTCGCGCAATATCCCGATCCAGTACCACGAGAAGCAGGCATTATCGCGCATCTCGAAAAACGGGCGCCAAGACCAAGGCGTGGCCCTAGACATCAACTGCCCCCGTTTTGGCTCAGTGGACTCACTGCTATCGGGCGATCCATCGATCCCACAGCGACTCCTCGCATTCGATGGCATCACCAACCCACAAAATGTCGGCATGATTATTCGCTCAGCAGTGGCAGCGGGTTTGGACGGCCTGCTCTATCCGAAAAAGGGCGTGGCAGCGCTCGGGCCTTTAGTGATCAAAGCATCCGCTGGCACGGTGTTCCGCGCACCCTTGATATCGTGTGACGCCCTAGCGCCTGCGCTGCAAGCGCTCAAAGCGGAGGGCTATGCCATCGCGACGCTGGAGGCTAGCGCACCCCAGTCATTGTTTTCCTATCAAGTGCCAGCGCGCACGGTGTTTGTACTGGGTGGTGAAACGAGTGGCGTCAGCGACGCCGTCCACCAACTGGCGGACCAACGACTCGCTATCCCCATGAGCAACGAGGTTGAATCACTCAACGTTGCGGTGACGGCGGCACTCGTTGCCTTTCACCTTACCTCACCACGCCCCGAGTGACTGATTAACCATCTTGCGGTGGCAAAGCGTCACCGTTAGCCACCGCCAGCCAGGCCTGCTGCACCACATAGGCGCGAATCGCATCGGTGTCTTCTTTGCTCAAGCGTCCCGCAAAAGAGACCATACCTTGCTTTTCAAGCGCGCCCTCACGAACGACGAGATCCCATGCCTGTTCGTTCCCAGCTAATGCTGACCATCTCAAATCAGGCACCACCCCACCACCGACTGCGAACGCACCGTGACAAAAATGGCAGCTTTCGGCATATCGTTGCATCCCTAATTGATGCTGGTCCGGCTCTCCGAACATGGGAGACTGAGGCGTTCGTACCACGTTATCCACGAGTGCCGCGGGCATGTCACCGTCGCCGCCTAACTTAAAAGTGATTACCCGAGCAGGCTCTTTTGACTTCGCTTCACCGTAGGTAAATCCGGCAATCAGACTCGATACACTGCCCCAGCCCGACAGCACACTGAGGTACTGCTCTCCGTCAATCTCGTAAGTCATTGGCGCCGCTGCCGCATTACCAACGAGCTTATCCGCCCAAAGCCGCTCACCCGTCTCCGCATCATAGGCGACAAACTCACCAAACTTGTTGCCCTGAAACACCAGTCCAGCTTGAGTACTCAACACACCGCCATTCAGCGGCAGTGGGAAAGGAACCGCCCATCGAGGTTCGGCCTTCACCGGATCCCACGCCAGCAGACTGCCGCCGTCAAGGTCGCGCACTGCATCCAGTGTTCCCGCCGGATACTCCACCGGCCACCCTGCCGCCGCGTCGTAGCCAATATTCCAAAACGACTTACTGTCTTCAACATTGCGCGTTTTGTCGTAGAAGAACGGAATCTCGTTAACCGGGATGTAAACCAGACCGGTGTCGGGATTAAACGCCATGGGATGCCAGTTGTGGGCGCCTGTCGGCCCCGGCACCACTGCATACAGCGCCAGATCCACAGCCTCTTCCACCAATTCTGGACGACCGTTTTCGTCAAACTGTCCCGTGGTCCAATTTTGAGCGGTAAATGGCGTCGCAGAGATCAACTCACCATCCGCTGCGTCCAACACATAAAAGAAGCCATTTTTAGGCGCCTGCATGACCACTCTGCGATTGGCACCGTCCTCTCCGAGGGGCAGATCGGCCAGTGTAATTTGCTGTGTGGCGGTGTAGTCCCAACGATCACGCGGCGTGGTTTGGTAGTGCCAGCGATAAGCGCCGGTATCAGCATCGACTGCGAGGATAGAAGACAAAAACAGATTATCGCCATCACTATCAGGGTCGCGGATGTCCGGATTCCAAGGCGAACCATTTCCCACGCCAATCAGCACCTGATCATTGACGGTGTCATAAACGATAGAGTCCCATGCCGTCCCACCGCCACCGTCTGTCACCCAAGCGCCGGTATCACCCCAAGTGTCGTTCGCCAACCTCTCCAACGACTCGTCAGAAACAGCACCATCAGGCCGCTTCTCTGGATTCGGCACGGTATAAAAGCGCCAGACCAAGTCACCGTTGTCGACATCGTAGGCCGTGACGTATCCGCGCACACCGAGCTCGCCGCCCGCGTTACCAATAATCACTTTGTTCTTGAAAACTCGTGGCGCACCGGTAATCGTATAGGGCTTGGTCTGATCCACCGTGATGTTGCTCCAGATCACCTCACCTGTCGCTGCGTCTAGTGCTTCTAATCGTCCATCGAAGACGCCGATAAACACCTTGCCATCATGCACGGCGACACCGCGATTCACGACATCACAGCAGCCTTTGGCGGCGTCCTTGCCAGAGACTTTTGGGTCATAGACCCAAAGCTCGTCACCCGTCTTAGCATCCAAGGCGTAGACGACTGACCAGGCGCTGGAGACGTACATCACGCCGTCAACCACAATGGGCGTGGCCTCCGCTCCACGCGGCTTGGCCATCTCATAAACCCACCCAACGCCCAGCTCTGGCAGGGTATCTCGGTTGATTTGCCCCAGCGCCGAATGCCGCTGTTCATCATAGCCACCGCCATAAGTGAGCCACATCTCAGGCTCAGTTGCGGCGGCCTTGATACGGTCTGTATCAACCTGCGCGGCAGCAACCCCGTCAGTTGGCGTTGCCACTGCCTCTTCCAGCTGTTGATCACACGCCGCGAATGCGCCCACGACAAAGACAATTGAAAGCCAACGAATCACCGACGCCATCTCTTTCCCCATTTTTATTTATTTGCTGACCCGGCCAGTGTAGCCAAAAGCGCCTAAAGATGCGTAAAAAAAGGCGGATTCACCGCGCCTGCGCTGGGTGTCAGGAAAACCAATCTCGCACTCGAGGATCGGGTTACTTAGAGAGAAAGGACATACCCTCTTCGAGTCCCCGCAGTGTGAGGGGGTACATGTTGCCCTCCATCAACTGCCGAGTAATCGAAATGGATTGGGTGTACTCCCATTCATCCTCAGGCACGGGGTTAATCCAGATACACTTTTCATAGGTTTCGCGCAGCCGCCTCATCCACAGCTCACCCGACTCCTCATTCCAATGCTCAACCGACCCCCCGGGCTGCATGATTTCGTAAGGCGACATGGATGCATCTCCTACAAATACCAGCTTGTAGTCATGGCCGTACTTATGCATCAGATCCAGTGTGGAAGTGCGCTCATTAAAACGCCTGATATTATTTTTCCAGACGCTCTCGTAAAGGAAGTTATGGAAATAAAAATATTCCAAGTGCTTAAACTCGGTTCTAGCTGCTGAAAATAATTCCTCGCACACCTTTACATGGGGATCCATCGACCCACCAATATCGAGGAACAGCAGCACTTTCACCGCATTGCGGCGCTCTGGCACCATCTTGATATCCAAGAGACCCGCGTTACGCGCGGTCGACTTAATCGTATCGTCTAGGTCAAGTTCTTCGGTCGCGCCGGTGCGGGCGAACTTGCGCAAACGGCGCAACGCGACTTTGATATTGCGCGTTCCCAACTCGACGCTGTCATCTAGATTTTTGAAATCGCGACGATCCCAAACCTTGGCGGCCCGCTTATTCTTGCTCTCACCTCCGACGCGAATGCCCTCCGGGTGATAGCCGTCATTACCAAAAGGGGAAGTCCCCTCTGTGCCGATCCACTTGTTCCCACCCTGATGACGCTTCTTTTGCTCTTCCAAGCGCTGCTTGAACTGTTCGATCAGTTCCTCGAGACCACCGAGGCTCTCAATCTTGGCCTTATCCTCTTCTGACAGTTGCTTCATAAACTCAGAGCGCAACCAGTCGTCGGGGATCATTGCCTCTATGACATCATCGAGGGCCTCTAGATCCTGAAAATGCAATCCGAATGCCCGATCAAAACGGTCATAGTACTTTTCGTCCTTAACCAAAATGGCACGCGACAGCGAATAAAAATCGTCCATGTCACCAAAGACCAGTCGGCGCTCCATCGCTTCGAGCAGATCAAGCAGCTCCCTGGGTGTAACCGGTACCCCAGTATCCTTCAGCACATGAAAGAAATTAACGAGCACGGCGTCAGCGGGCCTCTCGGCGATGCATAAATGCCAAACGCTCTAACAACTGAACATCCTGCTCGTTTTTCAGCAGCGCGCCATACAGCGGCGGAATCGCTTTGGTCGGGTCGCGGTTCTTGAGCACCTCATCGGGAATGTCATCCGCCATGAGCAACTTGAGCCAATCGATCAGTTCTGATGTGGACGGCTTTTTCTTCAAGCCAGGAATCTCGCGCAACTCAAAAAACATCTCCAGCGCTTCTTGAACAAGACTCGTTTTAATTTTGGGGTGATGAACTGCAATAATCTCTTTCATCGTTTCTTTGCTGGGGAAATTAATGAAGTGGAAAAAGCAGCGCCTTAAGAACGCATCCGGCAATTCTTTTTCATTATTAGAAGTAATGATAATGATAGGACGCTGCTTTGCTTTAATCGTCTCACCAGTCTCGTAGACAAAAAACTCCATACGGTCCAGCTCGACCAGCAAATCGTTCGGGAACTCGATATCCGCCTTGTCGACCTCGTCGATCAACAGCACGACCTGCTCGTCCGCGGTAAATGCCTCCCACAGCTTTCCGTGCTTAATGTACCGACTGACATCTTCGACCTTGCCATCGCCCAGCTGCGAATCGCGCAGCCGCGAGACCGCGTCGTACTCATACAACCCCTGCTGCGCTTTGGTTGTGGATTTAATGTGCCACTGAATCAGCGTTTTACCCAGGCTGGCTGCCACCTCCTCTGCCAGCATCGTCTTACCCGTTCCTGGCTCACCTTTAATGAGCAGTGGTCGCTCAAGCGCCACTGAGGCATTGACCGCCATTCTGAGATCATCTGTGGCGACGTAGCGTTCCGTTCCCTCAAACTTCATACCGTTATTCTCTCGTTTCTGATGACTTAAAGGCGGGCAGACTACCCGAAGTCAGTGCGACACACCACTCACAGCAATTCGCTGGAGACCCGTCGACGTGCTCTCCACCAGCCCACTAGCGCGCCAACCAGACCGCCCGCTGCCAACCACAGCGCCGGCTGCAGAGCCGTTGCGACTCCCTCGCCAAACAGGGCGTTGAAGATCACCACAATCAGTGCGGGGGCGATCGAGGTAGCCTCACTACTTGGATAGGCCGGCGTCAACAGCAACCCACCAATGAGGCCCATTGCGACAGAACTGGCGAGGCTCGCTGAACGCCGAACCCAAAGCCTGCGAATCATGGCCAACCCCACTAGCGCTGCCAACCCATAGGATAAAACTGCGATAATAAAAGACTGCGTCGTTAGCATACTGACTGCTCTCTCTCGTGAGGCGAGGGTGGCACTTGCAAAAAATAGCCCTGCGTCTGCAGCGCACTAATCACCTCCGCCGCCGTTTGCATTGCCAAAGGTTGATCAGGGGTCAACAACAAGGTCAGCACCTTTTGCGGCTCTGAAAATATCGCTGCCAGTCCCTCCGGCCAATCCTCTGAAGGTAAGCCCTTGGGTAAATATAAAAAGGTATTTGGCCTCCGGGGCGTCTTGAACACATCGACCTCAATCTCTGCCGGCATCCTCACGCTACCCCTCTTTCAGTAAAAAGTGCTTGAGCGGATCAATCACCGTCGCCTCTCGCCAACCAGACCACGCTGCTGGACTCTCCAGCGCCGGCTCTGAACGCTGCCGAATCAAGCGCTCAAGCTCCGACTTCGGCATCAGCACTTCAGGCGGTATCTGTAGCGTCTCGGCGAGGGATTTGAGATGCTCATTCAGGCGGCTCAGCAAATCCCTGTCATTGCGCGACAAAGGCACCACAATGTCTTTGTGCCTAGCGGTATCCGGCGCGCCCGCAGCGAGGGCAATTTTCGCCAACAACGTTTCACCAGCCCGGCGAACCAACCCCCCTGGCATCCCCTCAATACCCTGCAAATCATTGAGTGAGGCAGGCATCGCCTGGGCCAACGCCATCACCAATTTGTCATTCAGAATCCAGCTGCGCGGACGGTCAAGCTGTCGGGCCTCAGCCTCACGCCAACTGACCACGGCGGCCAACACAGCCTGCTGTTTCGGCGGCAACCGGTAAGCGGTTTTAAACTTACTGAGTGGCGGCTTACCACCGGGGGTCATCCGCGCACCCTCTTCCAAAATCCACGCTTTGCGGCCCATCTCTTCTGCACGTTCTAGCAGCTGCACTCCGATGGGATAGAGGTAGCTCACATCTTGCGCTGCGTACTCCGCTTGCGAGGCCGTCAAAGGGCGCTGCAACCAATCTGATTGCGTTTCTTCCTTGGGGAGATCCACCTCGAAGAATTGCGCCACGATAGCGCGATACCCCAGGCCACCACCCAGACCTAATAACGCAGCCGCCCGCTGGGTATCAAACAACGGCGAGGGCAAGACCTGCAGCCAGCGCTCAAACACCTCAAGATCCTCGCTGGCGCTGTGAAGACATTTCATTTGAGCGGGATCCGTCAGCAGCTCTCGTAAGGCATCGAGCTTTTCTAGTTGCAACGGATCAATCAGGTAAGCGGCCCCCCCCCAACATAATTGCAACAGCGCGACTTGGGGATAGAAGGTATCGCGGCGGCGAAATTCGGTATCCACCGCCACGTGCTCATGCCCTCGATGCGCCGAGAGTAGCGCCTCGAGCTCTGCTGATGTTGCAATCCACGTAGACGTCATTCCTGCACGACCGTTCGTCCACTCAGTGCATGCGCCAGCGTACTCGAATCCGTGTATTCCAGCTCGCCCCCCAGTGGCACACCGTGGGCTATCCGAGAGACCGTCACCTCGGCGTCGCGGGCACGCTGACTAATGTAATAAGCCGTTGCCTCACCTTCGACGGTCGGATTGGTCGCCAAAATGACCTCCCTGACCTGCCCCGCGGTGAACCCAGCACAGAGCGTATCCAGCCCCAGCTGCTCGGGACCAATGCCGTCGATCGGCGATAGATGTCCCATCAATACATAATAGTGACCCCGAAAACTGCCACTTTGCTCGATGGCCATGACATCAGCCGGGGCCTCGACAACACACAGGGTGGACGCGTCGCGTTTGGGGTCTGAGCAAATCTCACAAATGGCGAGCTCAGTGAAGTTACGGCAGCGTTCGCAGTTGCGCACTTTGGCCAGCGCTGTCTCGATGGCCTCCGCAATCTCCTGAGCGCCCTCCCGATCCCGCTCCAACAAAT
>OBMK010001322.1_pt1 | contig 21268 bp, 19 predicted proteins | sample 1539081 | NCBI WGS metagenome assembly OBMK01 (sample SAMEA3355528, study PRJEB22509) | marine metagenome | biome: marine; feature: river plume; material: water | place: USA | collected 2010-08-07 | depth 0.5 m | reverse complement strand
CTCTCTTCTGGCCTCTCTTCTGGCCTTTCACAGGAAAGACTTCTATCCTCACAAACATGAATGATTCACGCCCCAACAGACTGCCAGACAGTGAACAGCTTGATGCAGTCCTACTATCTGATGCAGATATTCCTGCACCACGTATTCTCGGCGGAACTGGCCGATTAGGGCCGGTAATTTTTTCTGTGCCGCATTCAGGACGGTATTACTCAACTGACTATTTTACCGCGATAAATTTAGATATGGCCCGGTCTCTTGAAGATACCGGCACGGATATTATTGCACGTCCACTCGCATCTGAGAGCCGGCCTGTTCTGATAGCAGAATGCAGCCGGGCTTTATGTGATTTGAACCGGCCTGAAACAGCCCTTGACCCGCTCCTTATTGAGAAAATAGCGCCTTCATCAGACAAAATATTCGGCGCCCATATCAAAGCTGGATATGGCGTGATACCGCGTCTTTCTGCCTCTAAAACGCCGCTCCATAACAGACAGCTTTCATCTGCTGAAGCTGAGGCGATCCTGCAAAAATTCTACCGCCCTTTTCATCATAAGCTCAGCGAATTACTAGCCATAGTTCAGCGTACTCATTCTCATATTATCCTAATAGATATTCACTCCATGCCAGCAGAGCAGGCACATATTCGCGGCCCAGTTCCTGACGTTATCTTTGGCAATCTTTATGGTGCGACGCTTGCTGACAGGCTTGTTGAGACTGTTGACAAGATAATGACCACTTCACGCTATCACTGGCGGTGGAATAACCCTTATGCCGGCGGTTATATTACCCGCCATTATGGTTTGCCAGAGGCCTCATCTGCCCGCAGAACGCCCGCAAAAGGCACCATCTCAGTCCTGCAGGTTGAAATTAACCGCGGGCTGTATGTCGCACCGCCCTGTGGTGTGCACTCACATAAGATAGCCGAGATAACCAGCCTGCTTGATAGGATAGCAACAGCCTTAGCATCAGCCAGCAGCGAATAATTTATGATTTTACGTAAGGGTTAGCACCTTTGCGCATGACCATCCGCACAGGAACACCTTGCAGCCCGAAATCATTCCGCAACCCACCAATAAGATAGCGCAGATAACTTTCCGGCATATCCGATGGACGGCTGGTAAATAAAGCAAATGTCGGGGGGCGTGTCCGGACTTGTGTCATGTATCGGATACGAATGCGCCGGCCTTGTGAGAGTGGCGGCGGATGCGCTTCAAGCATGATTTCAAGCCATTTATTCAACCGGCCGGTTGAAATGCGTGTATTCCAGATATTATGAACCACGTCAGTTGCCTGCATCAGCCTGTCAAGGCCACGGCCATACAGTCCGGATATTGGCACAACCGGCACCCCGCGCATTTGGGCAAGTGAGGTGCTAAGCCGGTCTTTAATAGCGGTAAGAGCGGCCTGTTTATCAGCAACATCATCCCACATATTTGCCGCAATAACCAATGCCCGCCCTTCATCAGCAATATGACGTGCAATCGCCATATCCTGTTTATGAGGCGGTTGACGCGCATCCAGCATCAACACACAGATTTTAGCAAATTGAATGGCACGTTCTGCGTCATTCACCATCAATCTTTCGACTTTATCAACAACCCGTGCCTGACGACGGATACCGGCTGTATCAACCAGCTGGTAATCCCTATTCTCCCAGCGGAACGGCAGCGTAATAGAGTCACGCGTAATCCCTGCTTCAGGACCAGTTAGCAATCGCGATTCTCCGACAAGCGTATTCACAAGGGTAGATTTTCCCATATTGGGCCGGCCAACAATCGCAATCCGAATAGCAGAATTTGCCTGTGGATCTATCCAGACATCAGGCTCTTCACCTTCAGGCTCTTCAAAGTGAATTTCTTCTTCGTCAACAGGCTCATCCTCACCAAACAAGGTCGCTTCAAGCCCAAGCTCGCGGCCGACAGCCAGCAGAGCATCAAAAATATCAGATAACCCATCCCCATGCGCCGCCGAAACAGGAACAGCTTCGCCAAGGCCAAGTTGCCATGAGTCAGCAATGGCTTCAGACCCCTTCTTTCCTTCGCATTTATTCGCAAGCAGGATAACAGGCACCCCGCTTCTGCGAATCTCACGCGCGAAATAAACATCATCTGGCAGAATGCCTGACCGACCATCAACAACAAGAAAGGTAATATCAGCTTCGGTAATCGCCATTTCAGTCTGTTGGCGCATGCGAGCTTCAAGAGTGCCTGACTTTGCCTGCTCAAGTCCGGCAGTATCAATAAGCTTAAAGCGCATACTGGCAAGATAAGCATCACCCTCCCGGCGGTCACGTGTAACGCCCGGCTGATCATCTACAATAGCATGACGCTTTCCGGTCAACCGGTTAAACAGGGTGGATTTTCCAACATTAGGACGGCCAACAATGGCAACAGTTACAGCCATCAGATTAGCGCATAACTGTTAGATTGCCGCTCGACGAGAGCGTAACAAAATAACCAGATGCAGCTGTCGGCGGCGTATCGAAAGACCCGCCGATGCTAGTTGAGCCAAGCGCGTTACCATTCATCGCATCAAACCGGGATATCTGGCCATTTTGTGACAGCAGCAAAACCTGACCAGAGGCAACAATAGGACCAAGATAAATTGGGCCGTCATCGCTAACAGCCTTGCCCTCTGGCAGGGCTCCTTTGAGCTTTGATACCCATCTAATCATGCCATCTGAAAGCCGCAGCGACACCAAACGCCCTGTTAACGTAACAAGATAAACACTATCGCCTGCTATCCAGGGAAGCTGAGAGCCAGCAAAAGGATGCTCCCACGCCATAAATCCTGACTGAGCGTCAAACGCCGCAAATCGTCCTGCTTGACTGATAACATAGACTTGGCGTCCATCATGAACCGGATGCGCCAGAATATCGCCAAGACTTTCAAGCGGCGTATTTGGCAGTAAACTAGCCAGCGTGTCTGTCCATAATATATCGCCTGTCTGAATTTGATGAACCGAAACCTCTCCGCCAGCACCAGCAAGCACAAGCTCGTTAGCGTTAAAAGCTGGGGAAGTAGCGCCATAAATAATGGTATTAACGGGCAGTCCTGTGCGTTGCCAGAACAGCGTACCATCGGCTAGTTGGTAAACAAAAACGCGTCCATCCATGTCTGTTACAGCAATAAGTTCAGTGCCAATGATTGTAGGACCGCCCCGCAACGCCATATCGTGGGTAACATCCCACAAGAGCGCGCCTGTTGCGATGTCCATAACAGACAAACTATTGCGCGATATATGGGCAGCAACAATTGTATCGGACGCTGCTACACCGCCAGCAATACCCGGGTAAATGTTCTGCTCATCAGGGTTTAATTCTGCTGACCAGAGACGGCTTCCTGTTTCCAAATCAAATGCATTTAAGACGCCATCACCGCCAAGTGCCAACACCCTACCCGCTGCAATGACAGGCTGGGAAAGCTGATTAAGATTATTATCAACAGACTCAATTTTCGCTGACCATGATTTGCGTAATGGCAGGTTAAGGCTCAGATGAGCGCCATTGTGACCTGAGGATATGCCCGGATGACCAGATGCTAGATTTTCAGTTGGCGCGCCAAGTATAGCCGGTGAGGCCGCACTATCAGGGTTAACAGCAAAGCTTTGCGTCTGAGATAAAATCGCTTCACGTTCACCGGGCAGAATAAGTTCACTTTCAGAACAGGCGCCAAGATGCACAGCAGACAAGCCGAGAAGCATAAATCCAGTAAGGCGGGCCGATATGCAGCGCATTAGCGTTCCCCTAAAATCTTTTTCAGCTCTACACTACGCTGGCGCAGCGGTGCAGATATATCCGCAAGCTGTTCAATCTGGCCTAGTTTTTCCTTCGCTGCCTCTATCCGTCCAGCTTGCACATCAGCGCCAGCCGCCGCCTCTAGCGCCAGACCCTGAAACGGTCCTGACCCCTGTGTGAGCGGCACTAGCATCGCGATAATATCATCTGCTGTCCGGCTGTCCGGTACGTTCATTGCTGCCAAAAGCAGAGCAAGGTCACGGTAAAGAGGCGCGATATCATCATTCTTGGAGAGCGCAAGATAAAGCTCTTCAGCCGCCTGCTTATCGCCAGAGTTCGCTTTGTCTGATGCAATCTTAAATTCAGCAAGCATCTGATATCCTTCGGTAAGGTCATCGCGCCCTACCTCAAATGCCGCTGCGGCATCATCACCCATCATCGCCTGATAGAATGTCTCTGCAGCCTGTTCATTCTGGCTAGCCTGCCATTGCTTATAGGTTTGTGTGAACACCACAACCGCAATAACCAAACCAGCAACAGCTATGAGATATTTCCCATAGCGTGCCCATAACGCAGACATCCTGTCCTGCTTCAATTCTTCATTAATTTCATCAAAAATATCAGCCATAATTGCCTCGACAGTGCCTATTGCTAGAATGCGTCCTCAACAGAGGTTTATTGTGTCAGGCTGTTATACTGTTTATTCTGTATGTTTTTCCAGTGATTTGTTTGCCAAATGACATAGGAATTTTGCTTCGCTACTTTGTTATTTGTTATCAGAGCAGTCTTGACCTTACTTTCAGAACAGGTCAGTTTTTAAAATGAGCAAAAAACTCTGCCATGCTTGTAGCTAAAAGGATATGTATTTAACGCATTATGTCACTTCATCACCTGACACGAAAAAAAGCGAAACCTCTATATTTTACGCGCATTGAGCTGTCTTCTATCTTGTCTGCCTATTCGGTGCGTGTTGCCTCCGGTGAATGGCGGGATTATGCCTTAGACCACATCAATGCCAGCGCAATGTTCTCAATATTTAAACATGCCCACGAACATCCCCTCCTCACAATTGAGAAAAAACAGCTGAAGGGACAGGATAAATCTCAGTTCATTCTTCAGGACAAAAATAAAATATTGTTCAAGACAACCCGTCTGCCAGATCTTATCTCATATCTTCACCGCCTGCCCCGGCTTATCAAAGGATAGCCCTAACCAGAGGCTAGCCTTATCCTTTTACCAGACAGAAGAGCTGTTTCATCTTGCCTTCATCATAAGCATAATCTAAATTAGAACAAAACAAGAACAATATAAAATGAATAGTACAGAATACTGGGGGGGATAATAGCGCAAAATGGGGGCTTTCAAGGAAAAACACCTGAAGAAATCAGACCAGATAAAGCCTGTCACATTGGCACAGCTGGATGAGCAGGCTTTACATATATTTTGCTGGTGTAATCGTTGTGGGCATAATGCAGAACTGCCGCCTGCACCGCTTATCGAACGCCTTGGGCCGCTTTTCCCCGTACCCGAGCTAGGCGTTCATATGCGGTGTAGCCATTGTGGCACTCAGGATGTTGCAACCCGGCCTGCATGGCCTGCTTATGGCGGACAGATTGCACGCCATGGGTAGGATTCTTCTATGGACAAATTATACCTGATGGGCCATCATCTTACCGCTGGAAGAGGCAGAATTACTGCGTGACACCTTATCCTTGCGATCTAATTACTGTGATGCAATCCCATAAAAAGGGCTTAACTTTATGACCTCCACCGAAGTCGAAAAACTACAGCGCTATTTACGCCACCGTTTTGGCAATAATGATATTTCACTGGTACATCGCCCTGAAACAGGTGATTCTGCTGAATTCCAGCTAGATGGCGAGACTTTCGGCACTGTGTATCGTGACGATGAAGATGATGATGTTTGCTATAACATCAACATCATTGTCTTGAGTGAAGATCTAGATTAACAACCAGCGCCTTTATGCTAGCTGGTCACAAAGCCTGCTAACCAGCTTGTCTGGGAAAGCATAATCGCTGCGAATCCAAGCATTAGCAAGCCTGTTATCACATCAACAATACGCCAAGAACGCACACTACTCATCAGCGGGCTTAACAGAGTTGCGCCATAGCCAAGAGCTGTAAAAAAGACAAAGCTGGCACTCATCGCCCCAAGCGCAAAAGCGCCTTTTTGCTCGCCAGCATAAACCGATGAAAGCGTCCCAATAAGCACAATTGTATCAAGATAGACATGCGGATTAGCAAATGTCAGGATAGCAGCGGTGCTCAGGACAAGTTTCAGGCTAGAAACAGCATCTCCAGCTAATGCCGCAACTGAGCTGCGGGCAGCCTCTCGCAGGCGCAGAACACCATAGCCCCCAAGCCATAAGGCAGCGCCGCACAGCATAAAATCTGCATATTTCTGAAAAATCGGCTCCAGCAAAGCGCCAAGCCCCAAAACCCCAAGGCAAATAAGAAAAGCATCCGAGACAGCGCAAAACAGGATAAGCGGTAAAATATGCTGCCGTTTTAAACCCTGCCGCAGCACAAATGTATTCTGGGCGCCGATGGCAAGAATGAGCGACAGGCTAATCAAAAAACCGGCAAAAAAAGCAGACCCGCCAAACAATGCTATTCCCCTTTAAAAAACGTCTCGCACGTTAAAATGCCATATCGATATTCTATACCCTAACTAACGATAAGTCAGGAATCAGTAAAGGAGAGGCCTGCCTCTCCCTTACCTTCATCGTGACCAAGGGGATTGGTCATCGGCGAATAATTTACCATCCAGTGCGGTCGATAATCATCTGAGCAGCGGGCGATAATTTTGCAATTGTGCTAATCGGAAGCTGGTCAACATTAAATTGTCCCCAAGAAGCAACCTCATCATCCGCTGAAACTGCTGGATTAACAGGGTATTCGTAATTTACAGAGGCATAAATCTGCTGGGCTTCATCACTTGTGAGCCATTCAAGAAACGCCACAGCGTCTTGTTTATTGTCCGACGTTTTGACAATGCCGCCTGCAGAAATATTCACATGCTGTCCGCGGTCTGCCTGATTAAGGAACACAAGGGTGAGTGCTTTTGCCCAGTCCTGCTGTTCTGGCTGTTTGGTATTAAATTTCATTTTGCCAAAATAGTAACTATTCATAATCGCAATATCACATTCACCAGCCCAGATAGCCTTTGCCTGCGCGCGGTCATTTCCCTGTGGCTTGCGGGCAAGATTACTAACAAGGCTATGCGCCCATGCTTCGGCTTTTTCTTCGCCGTGATGTGCAATAAGAGACGCCAGAAGGGCACGGTTATACACATGACTGCCTTTGCGGGTACAAATACGGCCCTTCCATTTCGGGTCTGCCAAATCTTCAATTCGGCTAATCTCGCCATCCTTCACAGCATCAGACACAACAATAATGCGCGCCCGCAATGACAGTGCTGTCCAAGTATCAGACGCATCCCGCAAATGGGCTGGAACATTTTTATTTATCACAGGTGAATTCAGCTTATCGAGCAATCCTGTATCGGCTAACTCTTTAACCCGGCTCACATCAACAGTTAGCACAAGGTCGGCTTTGGTTGCCGCCCCCTCAGATTTCAGCCGCGTGACAAGCCCCTTTGGCGCATGGACAACATTAAATGTTGTTCCCGTCTTGGCCGAATATTCTGTTAAGAAAGGCTCAAGCAAAATGGGCGACCGATAGGAATAGATATTTAGCTCGCCAGCCAGTGCTATTGTGCTGCCAGCGCCAAAACTAACGGCAAGAGAGGCAGAAATAACAGCTGCCGATAGAGCAATTTTTCCTGTGCGGGAAAGACTGCCTGACATTTTTTTAACAGAAGAGAGTGACATGATTGAAGACACCTTTGTTGCGAATGATTATTAAACTCACTATCAACTAGCAAACTAAAAAGAGAAGATCAACAATAAAAGACCAAATTAGTCCTGTATTCAGAAGAATAATTTTTTATTATTTATTTTCAATGAATTATGAATTCATAAACTGCTTAATCTGCTACCTATTATTGCGGCAAGACGTAATCAGCATAAATTTCCCGTAAATCTTTTTTGGAAATTTTACCCGTCGGCGCAAGGGGCAATCTATCGGTGAGTACAATATCATCAGGCACCTGCCATGATGAAACATGCTTTCCGATAAGCGCTAAAATACCGGCTAGGTCAGCTGTGCTCTCTGCTTCAGGAACAACAATTAAAAGAGGCCGTTCACCCCACTTCTCATGCGGCACGGCAATAACGGCACATTGACGAACATCGGGGTGAGACATTGCGATATTTTCGATATCAAGTGAGCTAATCCATTCACCCCCCGACTTAATCAAATCTTTGGCGCGGTCGGTAATCGTAAGACAACCGCGTGCATCCAAAGTTGCAACATCACCAGTGCCAAACCAGCCATCAGCATCGATAGCAGACGCTGTTGCTGCATCATTCTGATAATATTGTGAGATGGTTGAGTTACCCCGGACGTAGAGTTCACCCGGGCTCACGCCATCATGCGCAACAGCCGCCCCATTATCATCAACCAACTTCATCTGGACACTAAACAGACGCCGCCCTTGGGTAAGTTTGAAGGCATCACATTCTGCTTTAGGACCAGATGCCATCCCTGCTGGCAGGTTGCCTTGCGTGCCAAGCGGGCTTAATTCTGTCATCCCCCATGCATGACAGATTTCAACGCCATTTTCGCGGTAGGCATCTATAAGTGACTGGGTGACAGCTGATCCACCAATAACAGCATCACAGAATCCGTCTGGTGCACGGCCTTTTTCCTGAATCGTTGCAAGCAAGCCCTGAAATACGGTTGGCACACCCCACATGGAATAAACCGATTCGGCATCCATTAATTCAAACAGACTATCACCATCAAGCCCCGGCCCTGGCATAACCAAAGAGGCGCCGACCAGTGGACAAGTATAAGGAAGACCCCACGCATTTACATGGAAAAGCGGCACAGCGGGAAGAATTTTGCGTCCCTCACCAAGCGCATTCATAAATGATAAAGCTGCTGACATTGCATGCAACACTGTTGAGCGGTGCGAATAAAGCGCGCCTTTGGGATTACCGGTTGTCCCAGATGTATAGCACAAGGAAGCAGCGGTATTTTCATCCAGCTCTGGCCAGTCAAATGTGGTTGGATGCCCTTCCAGCAATGTTTCATAACAGAGCGGCGACAAAGTAGTTGAGGATGGCATATGCGCCTCATCTGTCATCACAACATAGCGCAAGTTGCTCGGTAGCCTGTCTTTCAGCTTTTCGATCATATCAACAAAGGTGAATTCTAGAAACAGGATGGTATCTTCAGCATGCGAGATAATATATTCTATCTGCTCGGCAGGCAGGCGCGGATTGATTGTATGACACACAGCCCCCATGCCAGAAACCCCGTAATACAGCTCAAAATGGCGATAGCCGTTCCATGCCAGCGTTGCCACGCGGTCGCTTGGCCCCACCCCTAGTTCAACAAGTGCGTGAGACAGCTGTGAGACACGCCCTCTTGTCTGCGCATATGTCGCACGATGGATATCGCCCTCTACACGGCGTGAGATAATTTCCTGCTCAGAATATGCCGAAGCTGCAAATTCCAGAATATCTGAAATAAGTAACGGGCGATGCATCATCATGCCTTGCATCATATCTGCTCTCTCCTTTTAAGCGCTGCCAGTAAGGCGGCAGGTGTTCTCTGTTCTATTACTAATAAAAATCTAATCAAGAAAATCTGGGTTATAAGCGGCAAGTTTTGCTGTCACATATTGGCTTAACACAGCCTCTATCTCGTGGTGAGACTGGTTTGTTATCGTTCGGCTTCTGATCTTACCTGCCAGCCAGTCGGCGCCATGCTCATCGCCGCCAAAATACTGCCAAAGAGGATAATCAAGCCCTACCGTTCCAGATGCTTCACTGTCAAGTTCACGTTTCAGGACAGACAGAGCGCGCCGGACCATAGCGTGGCTATAGCGAGCGCCTCCTTTTGCAGGGGCAAGCTTGTCTTCAACTTCTTTCAGGATAGCTGCGATAAGGGCTGCGCGGCGCTGTGATATCTGTCTCATAATGCGCGCCCGCCTGCGCCTGATGAGACCTCTTTGATAAGGGCCAGCATATTATATTCCATCTCGGCAGCCATAAAGCCTGAAAGCGCCAGCTCAAGTGATGTTTCAGCGCCAGAATCATTCCGTTCTGCCTGATGAAGCGCAATCACTGCCCATCGCAATTCTGCCATCACCTGCCAATATGGCAGCGCGCCTCTATCGATACTATCGGGCAGAAGCTGTTCATATCCAGCGGCAAATTCATCAAACCCTGCAAGTCCGCCAACAATGTCACCATCATTACCAAACCGCCAGCAACGTGCACAAAGCCATGCAATATCTTCGGCTGGATGTGACCAGGCAGCAAATTCCCAATCTAAAATGGCGGTAAGCTGTCCGTCATCAACCAGAAAATTCCCTGTTCTGAAATCCCGATGCGTAAGGGTTAACGCCCTTTCCTCTGCCTCCCAGACGGCAAGATTATCTTCTAGCCAGTTAAGCGCATATTCACAGACCGGATGCCCCTGCGGCAATGTATCCAGCCCCTCACGGCATTCTGCAATGCGCTGGCGGGCTGGTGATATGCCATTCGGCACGTCCGAGAGAAATGATAAGGCGGCAATAGAGGGTGTGATGGTGTGAATGCGCGCCATCTCTATGCCTAATTGGCGAACAAGCGCCCCGCCGAAGCGAGACCTATCTGGATGTCTTACAAGCTTTCGTCCCTGCCCTTCACCAGTCATTGCCTGCATGATAAAAAAAGGCGCGCCAATGATATCAGGTTGCGTGCATAAAGCAAAAGGCTGCGGTACGGCAACACCCGCATCATAGGCGACGCTCATCAGCGCAAATTCTTCACGCCTGCCATGTGATACGCTTAAAGATGAGGGGGCGTCTGTGCGCAACACAAGCTGGCTCTCGCCCGCCTCAAGCCAACGCCCCGCCTGCCCCACTGAGACAGACAACAGCCAGTTTTCCTGAATAGCCCCACCCGATAATTTCTGGGCGGCCTTCACAATAATATCGGTAGCTCCGCTCTGCTCACTTAACCAGTCAGACAGACCCGCAAAGTGATGCAGCGGGGCGCTACTCTCCCCAATGCCAGAAATCACTGCCTTCTCGTGTATAAAATTGCGCCAAAACCATTTTATGAACTTCATCAGCGCCATCAACAAGACGTGCTTGGCGTGCGTAGCGATAAATCCATTCCAGAATTAAGTCTTTAGAATAGCCTTTTGCCCCGCAGAGCTGGATGGCTGTATCCACCGCCTTATGCAGCGTGTTTGCAACATGTACCTTTGCTGATGAGACTTCTTTGCGCGCAAAATCACCTGAATCCAGCTTCCATGCAGCATGCATAACAAGCAAACGCCCCACCTGAATATCATGTGCAAGGTCACCCATCTTGATCTGAACAGATTCCCGGTCAGCAAGCTTAATACCAAACCCCATTCTGTTTTCAGTATAATCAGCTGCAATTTCCATTGCGCGTTTTGCAAGCCCTAACCAGCGCATACAATGGGTCAGCCGCGCCGGCCCAAGCCGAATTTGGGTCACTTTCAGACCGTCGCCAACCTCCATTAACCTGTTTTCATCAGGAATAATCAGATTATCAAATACCAACTCACAATGACCACCATGCTCTTCTGGCCCCATAATCGGAATACGGCGCTCAATATGCCAGCCGGGTTGGTCTTTATGGAACAGAAACGCGCTCAAACCTTTGCGCGGGTCATCAGACGTGCGCGCAACAATAATAAAATGGGCCGCTTCTGCTGCGCCCGTAATATACCATTTCCGGCCTCTGATAGACCAGTTATCGCCTTGTGCAGTTGCTGTTGTCAGCATCATGCCCGGATCAGAACCACTGCCCGGCGCTGGCTCTGTCATGGCAAAAGACGAGCGCACTTTCCCCTCAATAAGGGGCTGCAAAAACCAGTCCTTCTGCGCCTCGGTACCAATTTTTGAGAGCAGATTGATATTACCATCATCTGGCGCCGCACAATTAAGCGCCGCAGGACCAAAAATAGACCTGTTAGCTTCTTCATACATGGCGGCCCAGCCAATGATAGGCAAACCCATCCCGCCCCTGTCTTTGGGGGCTTGCGGTGCCCACAGGCCGGCTGCCTTGGCTTTGATGCGAACTTGTTCCAGCACATCAAGCCGGATATTTTCATGTTCGTCATAATTGGCAGGATCAGATTCAAGCGGCAATACTTCGCCTGCAATAAAATCATGCGTTTTTGCGCGAATAGCTTCTAGTTCATCTGGTAATGAAAAATCCATTTTTCTACCCTTTTAAAGACACTCTTAGATTTCCAGCACTGCCCTTATCATTATGTGACACGCCTCTGGTAATAGCAAAGAGAAGAACTGCTTTTAGCCGCCCTTTTCCACGCTTGGGCAGGTTTTTTTCATAAAAATAAAAGCAGGCCCCTTATGAGAGCCTGCTTTCATAAAACAGATAGCTTAGATGGCAGGAACCCTAGTTTGGTAAATCGCCAAGCACACCATCCAAATAGTAATTCATCGCCCAAAGACCGCCATCATCAAGCACAGCGCCGGTTGCGAGAACTTCATTACCTTTATTATCCATCATCGGACCTTCAAAGATATTCAAGCTGCCACTGGCAATACCATCACGTGCTGCTGTTGCTTTGGCAGCAATATCAGCTGGCATGTTTTTGAATTCAGTCAGGACAAGATAGTCATCACCAAGGCCATTCCATGTGTTTCCAGCCCAATGATCAGGGCCTTCACCTGTTGTCCAGCTGCCATCCATTACGTGCTGAACCTGCTGGATGTAGTATGGACCCCAATTATTAACTGAAGAGAATAGCTGAGCGTTTGGCGCAAATTCATGCATGTCTGATGACTGACCAAAGCCTTTAACGCCGGCTTTTTCTGCTGTCTGAAGCATTGCCGGGCTATCTGTATGCTGTGCGAGCAAATCAGCTCCTTCGGCAATCAGAACCTTAGCAGCGTCTGATTCCTTCACCGGATCATACCAGCTATTCACCCAGACAACCGAAATGCTAGCCTCTTTATTGACCGAACGAAGACCGCTGGCAAAGGCGTTGATGCCCTGAATAACTTCAGGAATCGGGAACGCACCAAGATAGCCAATTTTGTTTGTTTTGGTCATCAAGCCAGCAACAACACCCTGAACATAACGTCCTTCATAGAAGCGGATATTGCCTGTCGCCATATTTTCAGAGCGCTTATAGCCAGTGATATGGTGGAATTTTACATTTGGAAATTCTTTAGACACTTTTAACGTCGGGTCCATGTAACCAAAGGATGTCGTGAAAATCACTTCATTTCCCTGTTCTACCAACTCACGAATAACGCGCGCTGCATCAGGGCCTTCAGCAACATTTTCAACAAAGTTAGTCTCAATTTTATCGCCAAAATGAGCCTGTAGATCCTGCCGTCCAACTTCATGTGCATAAGTCCAGCCATGGTCGCCAGGGTTTGTTAAATAAACAAAGCCAACTTTTAGGGGGTCGGATGATGCACCATCAGCTTGTTGAACCTCGTCTTGAGGCTTCATAGACCACCAGGCAATACCAATCGCAATGCCTATCAGTGCAATAAATCCTATTATTTTTTGCATAAAAAACTCCTTAGTAATGGTTATCGTGGAGGAAGAAAAATACGGCCAAGCTGAGCAGGCGCACCGCGCTCTGCCCGACCACCGCGGGACATTGCAACAAGAACAATAATCGTCGCAAGATAGGGAAGCATCGAGAGGAACTGCGGCGACACTGACCAGCCGCGCGCTTGTCCTGCAAGCTGCATAATCGTTACACCACCAAACAGCACAGCGCCGCCAACAACACGCCATGGCTGCCATGAGGCAAAGACAACAAGAGCAAGGGCTATCCAGCCGCGCCCTGCCGTCATGCCTTCAGCCCAGTGAGGGGTTAGCACAAGTGGCAGATAGGCGCCTGACAGGCCCGCCATCATACCGCCAAACATCACAGTATAAAACCGCACTTTTAAAACAGAATAGCCAAGCGCATGAGCGCTCGTCGCATTATCACCAACCGCCCGGATAACAAGACCTGCCCGCGTTCGAAACAATACAAAAGACGTGCCAGCAACAAGCCCAATAGACAGATAAGCCAGCAAATCAAGCCGAAACAATACACCCAGAACCGGAATATCAGACAGTAACGGCACAATAAATACTGGCAGACCGTCTATCGCCTGACCAACCAGTGGCGCGCCAATCAAGCCTGATAATCCAGTGCCAAAAATTGTTAGCGCAAGACCGGTTGCAACCTGATTTGTTGCAAGTCCTAGCACAAAAAATCCAAATAGAGCGGCTGTAAGTGCGCCCGCAGTAGCGCCCCCCAGCATCCCGATATAAGGAGAGCCTGAAAGAGATGTTACACCAAACCCTGCAACAGCGCCCATCAGCATCATACCTTCAACACCAAGATTAAGCACACCGCTGCGCTCCACAACCAGCTCACCGGTTGCCGCAAGAATAAGCGGAACAGAGGTTAGCAAAACGGTTAGCAATAATTCATCATACATCTGCATCTCCCCGGCTCATTTTGCCACCTGTCATCCGCAGATCAAAAGACAACTCATAACGCGTTATTGTCTCGCCTGCTAATAACATAAACAGTAAAATGCCTTTAAATACCCCTGTAACAACTTTGGGGATACCCATCGCAATCTGAGCTGAGTCACCGCCCAGCTCGCTCAGCGCTACAATCAGAGCCGCTAGAATTACCGCAGCCGGATTAAGCCGCGCCAGAAAGGCAACAATAATAGCGGTAAACCCATAGCCAAATGAAATCTGGGGCTGTAGCTGACCCATATTGGCAGAGACTTCTACCATACCAGCAAGACCTGCCAGAGCGCCTGAAACAAGCAATACAGAAAACGTCACAATGTTCGGGCTAAAGCCAGCAAAACGGGCAGCACGCGGCGCATCACCAGCAACCCGGACTTTAAATCCGGCAAGTGTCCGGCTGAGAATAAACCAGCCCAACCCTGAGACGCATAATGCAATCAGAATGCCCCAATGAAGCTGGCCAAGTTTGCCAACTACCGGCAATGATAATTTACCGATAAGTGCTGCATCAGGATAATAAGGCGTCAACGGAAAGCCAAAAGACATCGGATCCCGCCATGGCCCGCGCACCAGCCAGTCAATCACTAGCCCGGCGACATAGGTAAGCATCAGCGATACCAGAATTTCATTGGTCTGAAAGCGGGTTTTCAGAAACGCCGGAACCGCTGCTAGCGATGCCCCGGCTATCATGCCCCCCAGAATCATCAGCGGCAGCATCATAAAATGCCAAGATTCGGGCAGATAAAGAGCTACCCACCCAGCGCCCAATGCCCCAAAAATCAGCTGACCCTCAGCCCCAATATTCCAGATATTAGCGCGATAACAGAATACCAGACCGGTCCCGATAATAATCAGCGGACAGGCCTTTACAAAAAGATTTCCTATCTGGTCGGGCCGCGATAAAGGGGCAACGAAAAACTGATATAAAGCGTCAAGCGCGTTATAACCAAGCGCCGCAAAAATTAGCCCACCCAGAATAATAGACAGCAAAACAGACAAGACCGGCACAAGAAGCAGCTGGTGCGGTGAAACATAAGGGCGGGGGGTGAGACGCATCATACGGCACGCTCCGAAACAGAATTTGTTATGCCGCCCATCATTAAGCCAATCGATTCAGCCGTCACATCCTGAGCCGGCAGGGGTTCACTTAACTGGCCCTGATTTAACACGCAGATACGATGTGACATCACCAATAATTCTTCGAGATCCTGCGAGATAATAATAATTGCCGTACCATCTTCAAGAAGTCTGCGCATGGCAGCCCTGATAGCCTGAGCCGCGCCGATATCCACCCCCCATGTTGGCTGGGCAACAATCAGCAAGCGTGGCCGGCTCATCATCTCTCGGCCAATCATAAATTTCTGAAGATTACCACCAGAAAGGCTTCCGGCAAGCGGGTCATGGTGGGGCGTGCGCACATCATATGAGCCAATAATCTTGCGGCTCAGAGCGTGACATTTCACCCAGCTTACCAAGCCTGATGCGGACACATTATCTGGCTCATGCGATGCAGTAAGCAATGCATTTTCAGACAAGCTCATATTGATAATTGCCCCATGCCCATTGCGCTCTTCTGGAACGCAGCGCATGCCTTTTTGGCGGCGCATATCCGGCCCTAGTCCAGCGACAGATACGCCATCCAGCTCTATCTTGCCTGCGGTTACATCGCCGATAGCTTCACCTGACAGCACTTCCATCAATTCGGTCTGACCATTACCTGCAATCCCGGCAATACCAAGTATCTCACCGCTCATTACGGATAATGAAATATCCTGCAAGGCTGTCGCAAAAGCTGTTGCTGCAGGGCGGCTTACCTGCGCCACACAAAATAGGCTATCTGCTCCTTTGTGGAGGACAGGCGGCGTGCGCATGCTATTATCAAGAGCCGCCCCCACCATAAGCTCAGCAAGTTCTTTGGCTGATGTTGAGGCGCTATCACATGTCGTAACTTTTTTGCCCGCTCGCAGAATTGTCGCTTTGCTTGTCAGCGCTTTGATTTCATCGAGTTTGTGGGAAATAAACAGAATAGCACAGCCATCATCACGCAAGCGCCGTAATACGGCAAAAAGCTGATCAGCTTCCTGCGGGGTTAACACAGAGGTCGGCTCATCAAGAATTAACAATGAAGGGTTTTGTAACAAACAGCGGAGAATTTCGACCCGTTGTTGCTCACCAACAGACAAATCACCAACCCGCGCATCGGGCGAGAGTGTCATGCCATACTCTGCTGAAACAGTAATAACCCGTTCCTTTACCTCGGAGAGCGAAATACCGGCTGGCAGGGCAAGCTGGATGTTTTCAGCAACGCTTAATACGTCAAACAGCGAAAAATGCTGAAAGACCATTCCGATTCCCATATCGCGGGCCGCTTGAGGACTACGTATTTCAACCGGCGCTCCATGCCATAAAAACTGTCCCTCATCAGGAGAAAGCAGACCATAGACGAGCTTTACGAAGGTTGATTTTCCTGCACCATTCTCACCCAGAAGAGCGTGGATTTCTCCTGCGTGGATATCAAAATTGATGTCGTCATTTGCGGTAAAGGTGCCAAATCTTTTCGAAATGTGCCGCCCAGTTAATAAAGGTATCTCGCGATCAGGCGACATTATGAAATCCAACGACATGAAACAATTAAAATAGCCCCCACATGGGAGCCAAAAAATAATAAGGTAAAATAATAACCTTTGAGACGAGAGTCTATGACGGAATCAAGTGAAGCGAAAAGCTGACGCAAAAATAGCCATATGGCCCATTTTATGGGGCCGCGCCCTCCGCGTAATTATAAGCCAGCATCAGAGCGCAATAACCCGTAATGCATTGGTTGAACCGGCAAGACCAAATGGCAGCCCTGAGACCATAACAATTGATTGACCTTGCTGGGCAATGCCGCGCTCTAATACCAGCTTGATGGCACCATCAACAGCATCTTCATAGCCGGTTTCTGCCTGCTGGCTTGTCTGCACCCCCCATAAAAGCTGTAATTTACGTTCCACAGCAACCGAAGGCGATAAAACGAGAATAGGGCGTTTTGGGCGTTCACGTGCAATACGCACTGCTGTATTGCCAGATGCGGTGAAAACAATAATAGCAGCAGCATCAATAACATCTGCCAGCCGTGCGGCTGCTTCAGCAACAGCATGATAGATAGAATTTTCAACTTCGAGCGGTGGCGGGCCATCATTTTCATGAGCCGCAATATGGGCTTCTGCTTCACCAGCAATCGCTGCCATCATCTCGACGGCTTGGCGTGGGTAATCTCCGGCCGCTGTTTCAGCCGACAACATTACAGCATCAGCACCTTCAAACACAGCGCCTGCAACATCTGACGCTTCAGCGCGGGTTGGCGTTGGCGCTTTTATCATGCTCTCCAGCATCTGGGTTGCCACAATGACGGGCTTACCAACCGACCGACATTTTGTTACCAGCTGCTTCTGGATAGACGGTACTGCCTGCGGCGGTAATTCAACGCCCAGATCACCGCGCGCAACCATAATACCGTCCGCTGCACTAATAATACCATCAATTTCAACCAGCGCGGTCGGCTTTTCAATTTTTGCAACAATTCCCGCCCGTCCCTTGATAATAGCGCGCGCATCAAGAATATCTTGGGCGCGCTGAACAAAAGACAGCGCAATCCAGTCAATATCAAGTGGCAAGACAAATTCAAGATCAAGACGGTCCTTATCGGTTAGTGCAGTCACATCCAACGGCACGTCTGGTAAATTAACGCCCTTACGGCTCGATACCATCCCGCCAGTGGTCACAGTCGCAATGAAATGGTCTGATTTAACAGATTTTACAGCAAATCGCAGCTTGCCATCATCCATTAATAAACGAGCGCCCGGAATAAGAGCTGCCATGATTTCAGGATGGGGCAGAGGCAGTTTTGTGCCGTCAGTGCCCAGACAAGATGCTGGCACCGCGCCCGCATCATCAGGCAAATAGAAAAGAATTGTCTGCCCTTCGGCAATTTCAAACGGCGCATCAACGCTGCCAATCCGATATTTCGGTCCTTGCATATCGGCAAGAATAGCAATTGGGCGCCCTGTTTCTGCTTCAATTTCACGAATATTTCGCACTCTATTTGCTTGTTCTTCATGGCTTCCATGACTGAAATTCAACCGGAAGACATTCACACCTGCATCAACCAGAGAGGCAATCTCGTGCTTTTGTGACGATGAGGGACCAAGCGTTGCGACAATCTTTGTTGATCTCATGCTGCTACCCTTTTTAATGAACGATTAATTACAAATTTTTGAAAGCCATGAGCGAACATCATAACCTGTTGAGGACAGTAGTAAGACCCAAAGCCTGTTATGACAAGACAGCTGTCCTAATTCTTGCGCTGAGCCAACGGCACTTCATTCAGGCTGAGTGCCGCAATAAGGCCAATCACCGCAGAGCCAAGAATAGAGAGAAACGCAAGCCTGTAGTCAGCCGCATCATATAAACGAACGCCGGCACTGACATTTCCATTCCACATCATATCTAGCAGGATACCAACAAGCGGTTGCAGAATAGCGCCTGATGCGACAGTCATTGAATTCACGATACCTGTTGAGGCTCCGCCAAGATGAGAGGGCATGATTTCCTGAACAAGGGCATAGGTTGCTGCCATACCACCGCCTGAAAAGCCAATTAGCGCGATAACACAGACAAGCAGCCATAAGGGAAGCTGAGGCAGGAAAATCAGCACACTTACGCCGCAAACAACACCAAATGACGCGCAGACAAGAACGATTTTCCGCTTGCCAAGACGGTCAGACACCATACCACTAACAGGCGCGCCTATTGCCCAGCCTAGCAAAATAAACGACATCAGAAACGCCGCATTCGGGCGCTCAAGACCATAGGATTCCATCAGATAAGGGGTTCCCCAGAGCCCGCCAAGAGCAAGCATCGGGCCAGAAAGACAGGCAGCAACAACCGCAATTTTCCAGACATCCGGCAGAATAATGGCCGAGCTAACGCCCTGCCAGACAATCTGCCAGCTTTTTCCAGGCGGCGTTTTAATTTGAACAGGAGCATTCCGCACAAAGAAAAACACAATAAAGGATAGGCCAATACCAACAAACCCTAAAGCTGTCATACAAGCCCGCCAGCCTATTTGGTCCACAAGCAATGCTAATGGTGCTTGTGCAAGCGTGCCGCAGGACATCGCAAAAAACATCGCAAAACCAGCTAAAAAGGCAGCGCGGCTTGCCGGAAACCATTTTGCAGCCAGCGCAAGTGCGCCAAGAAAGGCAACCGATGAGCCAATCCCGATAAGCACCCTGCCAAGATAGGCAAATTCGATTGCCTCGGCTGCCCCAAACAAAAATGTCCCGGCCGCCGTCAGCAATAATGCACAGCCAAGAAGCAAGCGGGTACCAAACTGTTCGAGCAAAGCCCCTAGCGGTATCTGAAGCAGGACGTAAGGGTAGAAATATAATGCAGATAATGTCCCCAACATTGCGCCGCCAATGGCAAATTCTCCCATAAGCTCAGACACCATAACGCTTGGCGCAACCCGGTGGAAAAAAGCATAGCCAAATGACAAGGCTGCCAGCGACCAGATAAACCAGCCCCGCAGAGACGGTCGTGGCTGGGCTTTTACTGTATCAGATGGCTCATTAGATGAATTAGACACGGCATTTCCATAAAATCAGGGCAGAGATTATTAACAGAGATTATTAACAGAGTTTAACGAGAGACAGAGACAACAATAACACCGCTTATACTATTGACCGCACTGTAAAACAGCGCTTTAGGAATAGCAAAATAAGGCAGCTTTTAAGACGGGCTATGATGGGATGCTCTTTTCTGGCGGGCAGCGATACGTAAGGCAGACCAAAGCTCTTCACGTTCAACATAACATCCCCGCAATCGACGCGCCCCACTTGTCGGGTCAAAAGATGTCCGCCCATGCAAAACTCTCCGGTTATCAAAGCACATCATATCGCCCGGCTCGAGCTTGAAGCTCACCTTGAACGGCTCATTATTGCCAAGCAGATAAGCATGACGTAGCGCTTCATGAACAAGCGCCATTTCAGCTAAGGTGCCGCGCAGGGGCGCTCTCAGCCAGCTTGTCCATCGCACCTCATTAAGCTGGCCATTTTCATCATGGTGAAATAGCGGTACAGCCATCCGGTAATCAGATGTGGCAGCCTTATTAGCAAAATCAAGCGGCACAGTTGAGAGCAGCCGGAACATATCCGGGTCCTGTTTGCGCATAAAATCAGCAACGGCAAACCCGTCAGAAAGCGTTGAATGCCCACCAGTAGCGTCATTTTGAAGGCAGAACAGGAATTGAAGCCCGGGCATATATTCGCGTGTTGCAAGGTCTGTATGGGCCCGCAATTCAACCGAGGTATAGGCGTTTGAATCTGCCTCCGGCTTCGTTTCAACATCAAAGATATGGCCAAAATTAGACGTCCGAATAACGCCTATCTTCCCCGGAAGCGTTTCAATTATTTCAGGCTCAGGGGGAAGTCCGCGCACAACAGCAACGCCGTATCGGGCAAGCGATAGCAAAAAACGATGAAATTCTTCTGAATCATCCAGCACAAGCGAGCCGTCTATTTTGGGAATATCATCAAATATCGCCGCATCCCACAGAATAGGTGAAACATCCGCGCCAAAATCGGTGTCTGATGACAGCCCCGTCTGATAGAGCCATCCCGGGTGATACAAGCATGTGCCAGTATCATCTGCAGACAGCGTGTGTGAAAAGCTGACAGAAACAAATCCGCTATCGAGAAGCTGCGCTGAGGTGATAGCAAACCCAGCCGGTATATCCTGCGGCTCAACCATCGTCTCCCTTGTTGTGGGATGCGATGTATGCGGCTCTGCTGCATGCTCACGCAAATTAGGGGAGAGGTGATGGCTTACCATTCCATCAGCCCACTGAAT
>OBMK010001309.1_pt1 | contig 21363 bp, 7 predicted proteins | sample 1539081 | NCBI WGS metagenome assembly OBMK01 (sample SAMEA3355528, study PRJEB22509) | marine metagenome | biome: marine; feature: river plume; material: water | place: USA | collected 2010-08-07 | depth 0.5 m | reverse complement strand
TGATATTTTGATTACGTTTCTCAGAGTTGAGTACTCTACAGAAACTGTTAGTGATTGCCGCAGTATAGTATGCGAAAGGGTTAGCAGATTTTGCTTCATTGAATCGTAAGCCGACATATGTCAACTGTAAGATAGCAGAGTTACGCATTTCATCATTGTAAGTGTAACCACGCCAGTTATACTTCATAGCATACTTTTCACATAACATGATATACATACGTGCTAGTTTATCAGTTAATGCACCATTAGTAGCAGTAAACTTACCAGTCTTCATACCACCTTTCCAATGTGATTTACCAACTAAAGTTAAAACCATTGTCTCAGCATTTAAAACGTAGTGCTGAAAAGGGGGAAAGTTTACTTTAGCATGAACCATATCATCAACTGCCGCTTTTGTTTTCTTATCTTCTAAATCCTTAAAGTCATCTGACACGTTATCATCATCAAAGTCAATAATTTCTATTGCTTTCTTTTTCTTAACAACTTTACGAGGTTGCTTTTGCGACATAGGAATGTGGTCCCAAGTCATTACCCTAAATACCAAACCATCAGTTTCAATTGTTTTTGGATCGATCTTTCTTTGACCAGTTAGCCCTTGCTCTTGTGATAGTCTAAGAGACTTCATCAACTTTGCTTCTTTGATTTGTGTAGGCTTGACAGTAAATGCTAGACTTTTTTCTAGTGGCATGTCTGGTGTATCGATAATACCATCGTATTGATGATATTCATTCTTTGTATAAGAACAATACGATGTTTTGCTCTTATGAATTTCTTTTAGAATATCCTTGTTGTTTAAATAATTGACTGGTTTTTTCTGTGGTAATGGCATTGAAACTCCTATTGGTTAGCCTGTATAATACACGAATTGCTTTACGAATGCAACAATTACGGGTAAAATTTAGCGGTTTTTAGCAACGATAAATATATCATGTAGACTGTCTATTTATACTAGGCAAAAAATGGCTACGATTAACATCATGGGATTATCTTAATGGCAGATTTAAAAATACCACCCGGAGGCGAATGGCGAGTCAGACTTGCTTTGGGTAGGGATTCTGAATTCTTATACAAAAATCCGGCAGGCGCAGGCATACTTGCACCTCTAATAGATACTGACGGAGTTATCTTCCCGTATACCCCTACGGTAAATGTTCAGTATACTGCAATGTATGACTCTACTCAACCTGTACACTCAAACTTTAAGATTAATCAATACACCAGTAGTGCTATTGATGGAATAACAATTGGTTGCACGTTTACAGCACAAGACCTTAAAGAAGCAAATTATCTTTTAGCCTGTATACATTTTTTCAGATCAATGACCAAGATGTTTTATGGACAAGATCAGAGTCCTAAGAATGGAACGCCACCACCATTAGCATTTATGTATGGCATGGGGTCATTTCAATTTGAAGGTCATCCTTTAGCAATAACAAATTTTACTTATAATTTACCAGCAGATGTTGACTATATTAAAGCAACTAACTCATCAGATGATACGACAGGCGCACCCAATCTAGTAGGTGGACAACTCGCTCCAGGTGGATCTGCACCACCGCCAGACTTTCAAACTGCTATATCAGATGAGATTACATATGTGCCTACAAAAATAACTATGTCGATTCAATGTATTCCGATTATTAGCAGAAATCAGATTAGTTCTAAATTCAGTCTTTCTGAATACGCACAAGGAAAACTTAATCAGGGTAGCAAACGCCCAGGTGGAGGTATTTGGTAATGGCTAACAATGGTTTATATCCTAGAACAAGTCCGTATTTTCAAACAGGAGTCTTTGATAAAGAATTCTTAGATGTTATGAAAAACAGACCTATACCTAGAGATCCAGGAGATGCTACATTCGTTGTTACTATGCAGTACGAATTTAGACCTGACTTACTAGCACAACATTTATATGAAGACCCTAAACTGTGGTGGGTATTTGCGGCTAGAAACCCTAATCAATTGGGACCAGATCCTTATTTTAATTTTACAGCAGGTACAACAATATTTGTGCCTAGGCTAGACACATTACGTAGAGTACTTGGAATATAATGTCGAACCAAGATAATGATGACAAGAACAATTCTACCGCTTCCCAAACGGCATCAGGATCTGCGTCAACACCAGGTAGACGATTAACGAATCCTTTAGCAGATTTAGCATCAAGTAATTATCAACTGTCTTTATATATGATCACACCAGATGCATATGATGCATTTACTGCTTCAGGTAGAACTAACATTGCGGCACTCCAAACAAATGGAGGTGGCGGTGCGTTTCTTGTAGCACAAAGCGGTGGCATAAACAACAACACAGAGAACAGAGCACCAGGATTTCATTTTGATTATTATTTAGATAATTTAGAAATAAGTCAAATGGTCTCAGGCAAAGCATCAGGCTCAGCAACTAATGTATCAGAACTTACTTTTACTGTTACTGAACCATATGGATTTTCATTTATTAATAAACTAAAAGATGCATCTGAGCAACTACAACAGTACGGTTCAAATCTTGGCTATGCAAAAGGCACAGTGCGTAACCCAACAAAACAGTTTTTTATATTAGGTGTTTCATTTCTTGGATATGATATTAATGGTACTCCTGTTTCAGGTGTGTCAATTGATCCTAACAATGCTGGAGCAACAGGAAACGATGATAAAAATTTGTTTCAAGTGTACCACGACATTGTTATAAGTCAAATCGATTTTAAAATCGACGGTAAGATTATTACTTATAAAGTTACAGCGGCCGCTATAGCACCTACATTATCTTTTGGTGTTAAACGAGGAAGAGTCCCGTACCCAGTAAAGTTAACAGCAAATACAGTTGAAGATGCAATGACTAAATTGATGGACGGAATGTCAAAAGAACAACTTACACTTAGAGATAATGGAGCAATAACAGTTCCAAACACATTTGAAGTTAAGTTTGTAGGCGATGATGTAGATAAACTTAAAAAGGCTTTATTAATAACACCCGAAGATGTTGATAAATTTAAATGGAAAGGGTCTGATGCAAAAAATGCACAAGAAGCAACAATTGCACAAGAAGTGACTTCTGTTCCTGACAGTGATCAACGTCAAATCACATATGCAAGAGATTCAGCAATATTAGAAATATTTGATGATTTAGTCAAACAGAGTACATATCTACGTGATGCTATGACAGTATTATATAACACGTCTCTTACTCCAGACAAAGAGAAAAAAGATAATCAAGGCAATGCTCCAGCGGCAAACGGAACTATAGGCTGGTATCATGTTACGCCTCAAATTAGTAAAGCACAATGGGATCCTGCAACATCAGACTGGGGATATCACACAGTATATGTAATTGAAACATATCAAACGCCTGTGATAACTGCTTCATATGTAAACCCAGGCATGAATTATTATGGACCTCACAAACGATATAACTATTGGTACACAGGAGAAAATTCTGAAGTATTAAAATATGAACAAACACTTGATAATTTATATTATAATGTAGTGTTAGGTAAAACAACGGCAGAAGCACAGGCCAGCATAGATCAAACTGCTTCAACAGGAGGAGATACCGATACTGGAGTAATTCCAGGACAAGGACAAGACGGACCAAAATTAGGAAAACTTGCAAAAGGTAACGAAGCACAAAACTCTTATGTAACTAGTTTATACTCTCCAGCAGATTATGGCACAGCGGCTGTAACAATTTTAGGCGACCCTGATTTTATTGTGCAGGATCAAACAAGTAGTGTAGAAAGTGTGTATAATAGATTTTATGGAACAACCGGATTTAATGTAAATGCTAATGGTGGACAAGTATTTATGGAGATCAATTTTAAAGAAGCAGTTGACTATGCCGATGGTGCAACCGCCTCCGGAGGCATGATGCCGACCGCAGATACAGGTACACTAGATATAAATGATAGTATTTTGTTTTGGGAGTATCCAGCAAACATTGCTGACATCGTTGAGGGTGTAAGTTTTCAAGTTGTTAATATTAAAAGCATGTTTAAAAACGGTACGTTTACACAAAATTTAGATTGTGTCATTAATACCTTCCCCAATTCTGACGCACAACCTGACGAAGGCCGCTCGTCTGATGCATCCGCCAGTACTAATAGTGGCGGCAATGAAGGTAGTAAGTCTTCAACATTTGATCCTGCAGGACTAAGAAGTGAAGTCTCTGGCGATGGCTCGGCTTCGGCTGGAGATCAAACAGGTAATGGCACAAACGGTGCTAGTGCTAATGATGATAACAATGGTTCTGACTCAGATGATACTGAAGATGACGGAAGAGAGGACGGATAATGCCACGTAATACATGGAAACCTAGAGGACAATTAAAAAAGAATAAACCAGGAGCAGGTATAGCCGCAGTTAATGAAACTGCAATGCTATGTACTGTGATGAGTAATATTGACCCTACTAACGCCGGCAGATTAGAAGTATTTCCCAGTGACTCTTTTAAACAAGATGCAACAGGCAGTGACTCATGGATAACAGTTAACAGACTTAGTAGTTTCTTTGGTCATGTTGAAGGACAAGCAGGCCAGGATGGTACAGGTACATACACAAGTAATCCAAGTGCATATGGACAATGGAACTCTCCTCCTGATATAGGATCAGAAGTACTTGTTGTTTTTGTCAACGGTGACCCTAACTATGGCTTCTATCTTGGTATGGTTGCTCGACCTGAATATATGAATATGGTTCCTGCAATTGGTTCATCAGATAATATTGTTCCAAACGAAGGTGAAGCACAATCGTATGGTGGTGCAACTGTACTGCCAGTTACTAGCATGAACACAAATGACAAAAATGCCGCAGATGGAAACGATTACTTAAATCAGCCTAAGCCTGTTCATAGTTACACAGCGGCTATCATGCAACAACAAGGAGTCTTGCGAGATAGAATCAGAGGCCCTATCAGTTCAAGTGCTACTAGAGAATCCATAAGTAGAGTAGGTTGGGGTGTAAGTAGTCCAGGCAGACCTATCTATTCAGGTGGTTTCACAGACGAAGATATTGCATCAAACTTAAACACAGAAAAGCCAGAAACATTACAAGTTGTAGCAAGACGTGGCGGACATTCAATTGTTATGGACGATGGAGACATCGTTGGTAGAGATCAATTAATTAGATTGCGTACAGCATTAGGCCATCAAATCTTAATGAGTGATGACGGTCAAGTATTGATGATCTTACATTCTAATGGACAATCATATATTGAATTAGGCAAAGAAGGAACAGTTGACATCTATGGATCTAACTCAATTAATTTACGTACACAAGGCGATCTTAACTTACATGCAGATAATAACTTAAATCTTCACGGTAAAGAAATTAGTATTAATGCTACAGAGAATTTAAAACTTAATTCAGAAAAAGAAACAACACAAAGAGCAGGTACAGATTATAAATTATATTCTCTTTCTAGTGTATTAATTAAAGCAGACAAAAGTGTAGCATTAGAATCTACAGCGGCCGCTTCTATTAAAAGTTCAGCAGAAACATTTGTTGAAGGTAGTAAAGTAAACCTTAATTCTGGTTCTAGTCCAGTAGCACCTGATGTTGTTGAACCACCAACACTAATAGCACACCCTGAAACATTGTTTGATAAACAAACAGGTTGGTCAGCGGCACCGGGAAAACTCTTAAGTATTACAACAAGGGCACCTGCTCATGCACCGTGGTTAGCGGCTGGACAAGGAGTTGATGTCGAAATTGACTTAGATGCAGATAGTGCATTGCCTGCAAGTCCTAGTACTACATTGGCTGCCACGAATAAAGCAGGTGCTGGTGTTGGGTCTGACGGTGTTTCTAATGCATCGGCCGCATCTATACCTGAAGTGCCAAATTCAAGTAAGGCAATAGATAAAAACACAACAACTGCAATACTTGCAAGTATAGCGATTGACACTGCTACTAACCCAGCAGTAATAGCGGCGGTAGATGGCGCCAATCCATTGACAACTGGAACTGCTATTGTGGGAGATGGGACTACTCAACCTCGAGAAATATTAGTTGGCGCATTCGGTCAAACTCCAAGTCAGTTAGTACAAGGCGGAGTGCTTAAACCAGGCGCTGACACCATGGTTAATACATTAATTAAGGCTAATAGGTCAGCACAAAAATCAATGCCAACATCAGCGTTTACTGGAAAGTTTGGTGCATCATCATTAGATAAATTAGTAGCATCGAACACAGCACAAGCACAGGCTATTACAACTAATCTACAAAAATCACAAACATTGTTGACTCAATCAGGGGTAATTACAGGCAAGGAATCGTCAAATTCATTGTCAGGAGTTGTTAATGCTGGTCAATCCGCAGGCAACACGTTAACAGAAGCAATTTCTAATACAATGTTAGTCATGCAGGAGTCACCGAAAAATGCCTAGTTTTTTTGATAGAGATGTTCTCAGAAAAATTAATCAGGGAAGTTCTGCCTCCTTACTTGCCTCTACAACAACTGGAGCAACTGGTGGTGTAGCAAAAGCATTAGATTCTATATCACAAGTGCCTGGTTATGAAGATTCCGTGTCACTATCACGAGGAGTATCAGCCGCAGGATTTGCCGCTATTAAAAAATCTTTTGTACCAATGACGCCTAATGTCCCACAAAACCTAACAGAAATAAAATCAACAAATGAAATAACTCTGCTGGTCGCACAAAAAAATACAGGTACGACAGCAGAATTAACACGACAAATTCAGAATATAAAAAATAGTTCAAATGCTGGTGGTGGAAGTATTGGTCAATTAGCACAACAAGGAAAACTGCTTGGTGTAGGAAAGTTAATAGGGTCAGGATCTCAAGCGGCTGAGGCCACTTCTATTGCAAGTGGTTTAGGTGGATTACCAGGCGGAGCAAGAACAGCAACAGCAATTGTAAACAATCTTCCTGGTGCACAAAATCTTGCCGCTCCTGGACTAAGTGATATTAGTACAGCCGCAGTAGACTTGACAGAAAAAGCATTTAAAGGAGCATCAAATCCATTTGGCATGGGTTTCTTACCAGATGCGATAGAAGGTGGTTTACAAGATGCGGGTGGCGGCATGACAAGTAATTTACTAAAAAATTTGCCTTCAGGTGTACAAGCACAACTACAATCTGCTTTATCATCTTTAACAACAGGCGGTGGATCAACAATCAAATTACCAACTGTTGCATTTAATACATTTGATCGTTCTGGTATAACAAAGCAAATTGATCAAGTATTAGGCAACCCTATTATACCAAGGCCTACTATTATAGGATCCACTCTGCCGACTGGTTCATTTGGTGGCCCTCTATCTGATTTACGTAATAAGGCACTTGATCTTTCTCGTAATCAATTTAATTTTAATCAAGCAGAAAAAGAATATGAAAAAACACTTGATGATATTGCATACTTAGAAAGACAAATTAATGCATATGGTAATCCGCCAGACTTGTCAATAGAATTCCCAGATCCAAGTGATCCTAGAATAGCACAAGAACTAGCAAGAATTCAACAGTTACGATTAGAACTTACTGCTAAACAGACTGAGGCAGGAGAACTTTATCAAACAATGTCTGATATTGGATTTGAGTTTAAAGAAGACTATGTTCCTGGCAAGCCAGTAGTTCTACCAACACCACCACCTAATCCTGCAGATGACTTAGCAGAATTAATTGCATCTCAGACAATAGCATCAAACGCTGGATTAGAGAATGGTCAAGTGTCTGTCACCGCACAAACAAGTACGAATCAAAATGCATTATCTGGTGAAACAAACTTCTCATTTGCAGACTATGGTAACGGAGTAGTAGTTAACACATTTGCTGACAGCACTGGCGATAACGATGACAGTGGATTCACGTTTGGTGGCGAAGAAATTCCTGATCCCCCGGAAGAAGATCCGCCTATACAAGTACCACCTGATGAAGTTGAAGAAGAAAATACAGTAGAAGCAGTTGCTGGCCCTGATCTGCCACCACCAACACCTCCAGGGGGAGGCGGCGGAGGCTGTGTTGTATTAGAAAGTTATATACCATTAGTAGAAACTGCTTCGTTCAATGGCAAAGAAGTTAAACAGGCTTACATGTTACAACCAGGAAATAGTATCTCTTTGAATACAGCAGATGACGAACTAAATACATATATTGGAACAGTTGTGTTTAACATGGTAGAATTACAACCATGTGTTCGTATAGAAACATCTCAAGGCATTTCATTGAAGTGTTCTACAACTGCTCCAATCTTTACAAAAGAGTTAGAGTTTGTTGATGCACCAGATTTGTTAAACAAACAAATTCTATGTAAGACAGTTGACGGTGAATTCTGGGACGAAGTTGTGTCAGTTGAAAGTATAGACGAACAATTTGTTGCTGTTATTAATGCAGGAGATAATGCATTCTGGGCAGGCGAACAATCTGATGCTTATGTACTTCATCACAATATCGGTTCAGCAACTGACGGAATAGAATTCGATAAAAAATAGGATATAAATAGTATTATGCCAACATATGTAGGATTTTCAACAATAAACGCAGAGAAGCCGAGAACTGTAAATGAAATCGGTGGTATCGACAACACTGGAGATTTAATTAAAAATCCGCTTGTGTATGGCAAAAAGTATAGGTTAACTGATGCAGAATTAGTTATACAGGATTTAGTCAATGCTCTCAACATTCGTAAGGGTGAGAAAGTTGGTCAACCAGCCTACGGAACAAGACTTTGGGACTTTGTATTTGATCCAAATACACGAGATGTCACTCAACAACTTGAAAATGAATTACAAAGAGTAGTAGCACAAGATCCTAGACTCAATGTGAACAGAATCAGAGCATATACAAGAGAAAATGGCATTCTAGTAGAGATGGAATTAGCCGTTACACCCTTTAATAATGCTGGAGATTTAAATTTATTCTTCGATAATCAGTCAAACTCAGCCTCTATTGTAACCCAATAACATCTTAAAAATACCCGGTTTTTAAAAAGATAAATATATCTAACAGAGAGAGATATATGGCTACAAGTTCAAGGCAATCAGGATTATTCGGAGTAAACGACTGGAAGGCAATCTACCAGACTTTCCGTGAAGCCGACTTTAGAAGTTATGATTACGAAACACTTCGTAAGAGTATGATCGATTACCTACGTCTGTACTATCCTGAAACATATAATGATTACATAGAAAGTTCAGAGTTTATTGCTCTACTTGATGTTATGTCGTTCATGGGACAAGGACTAGCGTTCAGAAACGATCTAAACGCACGTGAGAACTTTATTGATACTGCTGAACGTAGAGACTCAGTTGTTAAATTAGCCAACTTAGTAAGTTATACACCAAAAAGAAACACATGTGCAAATGGTTTTATAAAAATATCTGGCATACGAACAACAGAAAATTTAACTGATGTCAATGGACTTAATCTAAGCAATGTTCCTGTATTATGGAACGACCCTTCTAATCAAAACTGGTTAGAGCAAATGAATACTATTATCAATGCGTCCTTAGTTGATACGCAACGCATTGGTAGACCAGCAAACTCATCAGATATTTTAGATGTACAGACTAGCGAGTATTCTATTAGAATACCAGAAACTAGTTTACCAATTGTTCCCTTTACGTCTGTTATTGACGGACAATCTATGAACTTTGAACTAGTTAGTGGAACATCACTTGATTCTAATTATGTCTATGAGATACCACCTGCACCTAGTGGCAAACTTAATTTATTATATAGAAATGATAGATTGGGTTTTGGCTCACCAAACACAGGTTTCATGTTCTACTTTAAACAAGGAACATTAGAGAACTACGATTTTAATTATCAACAAAAAATATCAAACCAATCAGAAGATATCAATATCACTGGTATTAATAATACTGATACATGGTTATATAAACGTAACACAGACGGCACATCAACTCCATGGAAACAAGTTGAAAATGTATACTCTGATGCATACTTGCAAACAGAAACATCAGACAGAACTATATTCTCTGTAGACTCCAGATTTAACGATCAAGTCTCATATACATTTGGCGATGGTGTTTTCTCTGAGATACCAATTGGTAACTTTAGAGCATATGTACGATCTAGTAACGCATTAACTTATTCAATCAGTCCTTCAGAAATGAATGGCATCTCTGTTGCTATATCATACATTAGCAGAAAGGGAACAACAGAAACACTAACTATAAACTTACAGTTGCCTACTACAATCTCAACAGCACAAGTAAGAGAGCCTATTTCTGAAATTAAACAAAGAGCACCTACAAGATACTACACACAGAATCGTATGGTCAATGGTGAAGATTACACAAACTTCCCTTATACTCTTTATAACTCTATTATTAAATCTAAAGCAGTTAACAGAAGTTCTATTGGTGTTTCTAAAAACTTAGACTTACTTGACCCAACAGGCAAGTATTCAAGTTCAAACTCTTTTGGAGATGACGGAGCATTATATCAGGACAGCACTGATGGCTTCTTATCTTTAACTGTAACAAACACAAGTGACATCATTCAATTCTTTACTGATGACTTAGCATCTGTATTAGCCTTAAATCGTGCTAATCAGTACTACATTCAAAACTACACACGTTATGCATATCCAGATGCAGGTAGTCCAGTATTATATTGGAAGTCTAGTTCGGTTGACTCAACACAACAAAGTGGATACTTCTACTCAGAAACAAGTTCAGTAGAAACTCCAGCAGTGTTAGGAACATTTACTACATCTAATGCAAAGTATGTAACAAAAGGATCAATAGTAAAACTATCTGCTCCAATTGGCTTTTACTTTGATAGCAATAATCGTTTAGTTGCAGGTATCCCATCAGGTGGCGAGAAGACATATATCTGGTCAACTATATTAAACATAGTTGGTGATGGATCAAACACTGGACAAGGAACATTTGCTAACGGCACAGGCCCTGTTATCGTAAATGGTTATATCCCAGACGGTGTTACACTGACAGAAATTATTCCTGTCTTTGATAATTCTTTATCATCTCCTGTAATACAAGAAGCAATTCTTAAAATTGAATTACAACAAGACTTTACTTTAATCTTTAATAATTCATTATTGATCAACCAAGAACGTTGGTCAATTGGCGCGCCTACAGCAACTAATTACTTTGTTAAGTTTACTAGTTTAGGAAACAATCGTTATACAATAACATACAGATCACTTACATATTACTTTGGCAGTGTTGCTGATACACGATTCACTTTTAGTAAGAATGAATTAGTATATGATCCGTTTACAGGTAAAGTTATACAAGACTTTATTAACATGTTAGGTATCAACACAACATTTGGTTCTACAACAGCATTAGGTGCAGATACTAAAGTTAATATTTTAGGACAGACTGTTGAATCAGATGGTTATGTAAATGACTTCCAAGTTGAAGTTGCGGCAACTGATGTTAACAATGGTCAATTAATTCTAAACCCAGACTTCTTTAATGACATCACAGGCTATGTCAACGAAGGTGCAAACATTGGCGTCTACACATTCTTCCAAACAACTGTAGACCCTATTAACTTGACACGTCAAGTAATTATTCCTAGCACAGATATAATTTACACTTATGCAACAAAGACACAAGTTGAAGTTGTTAAGTATGAGTTCCCAGTTGGGCAATTATTCTATGCATACACTGATAATGTCTTTTACAAAACAATACAAGATCCTACAGTAACAACGCCTTTTTATGTGTTGACTCCTCAACTTGATTTCTCAGTAAAAGAAGGTAGACAGGGCTTGTCTTATCAGTATAGACATAATGCTAATAACACAACTAGAATTGATCCAGCAACTACAAACATTATTGATTTGTATCTTGTAACTCAAGCATATTATACTGCATATACAAATTGGATTAACGATACTACAAACACAGTTGTAAAGCCACAACAACCAACGTTGAATGAACTAGAAACTGCATATAGCAAAATACAAGATTTTAAAATGCTATCGGATTCAGTCATATTAAATAGTGTAACATTCAAACCGTTGTTTGGAGCGAAAGCAGATCCAGCATTGAGAGCAACTATTAAAGTTATTAAATCTAGCACAACAAATGCAAGTGACAGTGAAATACGAAGTGCTGTACTTGCGGCTATGGATACTTATTTTAGTATTAACTATTGGAACTTTGGAGATACATTCTTCTTCTCAGAACTAAGTGCATACTTACATGAAAAAACAAATGAACTTATATCTTCTGCTGTACTAGTATCAAATGATCCTGAAAAACTATTTGGAGACTTATACGAAATTAAATGCAGACCATACGAAATTTTTGTCAATGCGGCCACAACATCTGATGTTGTCGTAGTATCGGCACTAACTCCTGCAACATTGCAGTCATAAGGATAAGATTAAACTAGCATGGCAAAAATTAGAACACTTGATTTCTTACCAGAGATATTTCAAACTGATACTAATGCCCAATTCTTGGGAGCAACACTTGATCAGTTAGTAAACCCTCCGGTTACTGAACAACTACAAGGCTATGTTGGAAGTAAGTTTGGCTATGGAATTAATGCTAGAAACAATTATGTTACAGAGCCTACTAAGACTCGTACAGATTATCAATTAGATCCTAGTGTCGTTTTCTTAAAGAAAAACGAAACAGTTGCTAAAGACTTTATTACTTACCCTGGCATGTTAGATGCCCTACAGTTACGCAATGGCGTTACTGAAGATAATGATAGACTTTTTACAAGTGAGATTTATTCTTGGGACTCATTCACAGACTTAGATAAACTAATTAATTTTAATCAGTATTACTGGATCCCAAATGGACCACCAGTAGTCACTGTAGCAACAGCAACAGTCTTTTCAACATCTGATTACATAGTAACAGATACTCCAAATGCATATAATATTAAAGCATTGGGTTCAGCAACAGGAACAAACAATCCTACACTAACATTGTTACGTGGTGGCTCATATAGATTTGCAGTCAACCAAGAAACTCAATTTTGGATTCAAGGCGTACCAGGAGTAACTGGATTAGACGGCAATCAAAACACTAGAGACATCTTAGGTGTTAGTAATAACGGTGCAACTCAAGGATATGTTAACTTTACAGTTCCAAATAGAGATGCACAAAACGATCTCTTATTTCCCGGAAACAATCTTGTAGATGTCGTAAGCACAACAGTATTTGCAGACATCAATGGTAAAAGACTTTCTGAAGTAGGTAATATTGATGGTGTAACATCACTTGAAAATCTTACTGTTATGTTCTATGATACAGGAGAACCAACAGAAGTAGGATTTGTTCAATCATTCTTTGATGAGAATGGAGCAAACTATGATGTAAACTTAACAACACCAGAACTTGTTGCACCAGTAACATTAGCAATCACAGAAACAACAACGAATTCAGTTGTTACATCTGGCACAACTGAAGATTTAATTGTTAATCAAACAGTTACGTTTGAAGCAGTACCTGCAAGTGATCCGTTGTTAGGTGGCTTAGATGTTAATACAATTTATTATGTAAAAGAAATTGTCGATGCAACATCATTTAAATTATCAGACACATTGAACGGACCTGAATTAGTACTCAGTGCTGAAACAGGAACAATGACTGCAAACATTAACGAAGGTCTTTTTGAAGAAGGCTTCTATACAAACGTTAGTGAAAACTTTTACACAATTCAATATGTTGGAACGTCTGATGATCCTACTATTCGTCTGATACCAGCTGGCGTTATACCAACAGAAGAAAAAATTACAGCAGTATTTGGCACCGATTACATAGGCTTAACTTTCTATAGAAATGAAGCAGGAACTATTTTACAAATTCCTTATCTGTCAGCAGTACTAGATACATTATACTACCAAGACGGCACAAATGCAAACAAAGTTGGTGCAATAAGATTAATTGACAGTAACTTAACAAACACATTAGATGTTGACGAAGATATTATCGGACACAAAACATTTGAATCAACAAATGGTGTGGTCTTTACAAACGGATTAAAAGTTCAGTTTGACGGAGATATTATACCGACTAGTTATTTGTCTGGTGAATATTATGTTGAGGGTGTAGGAGAATCAATACAACTTATTCCAACTACAGACTTAACTGTGCCAGAAGATTTTACTGGAACTGAATTTATTCCCTACGATACGTTAAACTACTCTATTGGTAACTTTGATGTTGAATTGTTTATACCTATCGATGAAGATTATCTTACAATCAACAGAGGTGCAATTAATAATAATGCATGGTCACGTTCTAACAGATGGTTCCACATTGATGTTATTAATGCATCTGCAACATATAACAATGATCCAAACATTAGTACTGTTTTTGCAACAGGTACAAATAAAGCAAAACGACCTATTGTTGAATTCTATCCAAACTTAAAACTATTTGATTCAGGTACAGTTGCAAAGGCACCTGTAGATTTTATTGATACACGAACAACAAATGCATTTGCACAAGTTGCAAATCAGCAACAATATTATCCTGACATTGAATCGTACACTAATTATACTGCAACGATAGCACCTGCTACCGCGGCAACAACGACAACAATTACAATTGCTACTACTGATATTGTAGCACCGTTTCAAGTTGCACAATATGTAACTGACTCTACAAACTTGTTGCCAAACAACACAACGATCACTGACATAGAAGTCAGTGGACTTAATACTATTATAACAGTGTCTTGGGAATCAAATGAAACATTTGTAGGCACAAGCATAGCATCTATTGTTGGTAGTGATACTACAGTAAACAATTATGAATTGTTCTCTGGTGCTAGAATTGTTTTTACAGCAGACACAAACCCAATTGTTAAAGATAAAATTTATGTTGTTGGATTCTCAAAGACATCAGTATCTTCTAGTCTTGTTATTACATTATCTGAATCAGAAGATTCTCCTGTATTAGTTGACAACCAGACTGTTTCTCTTCGTGGATTTTATAATCAAGGTTCTACATTCTGGTACGATGGTACAAACTGGGAAGAAGGACAACAAAAGTTAAAAGTTAATCAAGCACCACTGTTTGATATTTTTGATAACGATGGAATCTCATTTGGAGATGCTACAATTTATCAAGGCACATCATTCTTAGGTAATAAACTCTTTGCATATGGTCAAGGCGTTGGACAAAACGATGCAGTACTTGGCTTCCCAGTTAGATATTCTGATGTTGCTAACTTAGGTGATATTAGTTTTGATGTATCTCTTAATGTCGATACATTTAATTATGTAACAGGCACAAGTCCAGTTACTCAATTAGTCAATACAGGTTACGTGTATGATTATTCTGCACGTACAACGAAAACACGTGAATTAGGCTGGCAAACAGCAGTTGCCCCCTCAGTTCAATATCAAATCTTTGAACTAGAATATACAACAGGGTCCACAGCCGAGTTTACGTGTGACGTTTCAGTAATAGCAGAAGACTACAGTAACTGGCCTCGTGTACAAGTTTATGTAAACAATGTTTATCAATTGCCAACTGAGTACACACTCTCGTCAACTGATAAAACAACTACAGTTACATTGAATACTGCTCCACTAATTGATACACCTATACAAATTTTATTGTTAAGCAAACAAGTTAGTAAAACTGCTTATTATAGCATACCTATTAATTTAAGCAACAACCCGTTTAACGAATCATTAAAAGAAGCGGCACTAGGAGATATTAGAAGACAGTACCAAGATACATTTATTAATAATGCTAATACTACTGGTGTTATGTTTGGTGCTAACAACTACAGAGACTTAGGGAACATGGTTCCTTATGGTACATCTATTATTCAGAATTCTGCATCACTTGTTTTGCCAGGAACGTTCTTACGTAAATCAGAATATAATATCTTTGATGCATTACAATATAACTCTGAGCAATATGTCAAATACAAACAACTTATAGTACAGACAGTTAACAACACTGAATTTGAACAACGATTTAATCCTTCAGTTATATTAGATACTGCATTAGAAGCAATTACACAAGCAAAATCAGAAGCAGATTCATTCTTCTGGTCTGACATGTTACCATCACAGTCTCCGTTTAAGTCAACATCTTATACGTTTGCAAATGCTTTATCAGAAGCGATTTATCCATTAAGTAAAATATATGATTTTACAAAAGCAAACTATAGCAGTGTATTAGTTTATCTAACACGAACAGAGTCTGGTGTAACAACAACAACTCAATTAACAACTGGCGTAGACTACACAGTATCTGCAACAGAGCCATCGTTGACAGTAACATTGGGATTGATATCTGAAGACATCATAACAATCAAAGAGTATAATCAAACATATGGTTCGTTTGTTCCTAATACTCCAACTAAGTTGGGTACATACCCAGCGTTTATTCCTGGTGTTGTTTTAGATCCTAATTACAAAGTGCCAACATATATGTTGAAAGGACATGATGGTTCGTATACATCTTTGTATACACTTAACTATACTCCAGAAACAGGACTTACTGATTTTAGAGATCAAGCATTATTAGAATTTGAAACTAGAATCTACAACAATATTAAATTAAGTACTATTGTTCCTATTGAAGCATATGAAATCTTACCTGGATTCTTTAGAGAATCTAGTTACAGTAATCCTGACTGGATTAAAATGTACACTCCACGATTCTTAAGTTGGGCTGGACAAAACAGAATTAATTATAAAGACCAACAATACACAAGTTCAGATGAGTTTAGTTTTAACTATTATCAATCAGGCAACAAATTAACTAACACTCCAATCGATCAAGGTTATTGGAGAGGCGTATATCAATACTATTATGGTTCATCACAACCAAACATAGCACCATGGGAAATGTTAGGCTTTGCAGAAAAACCTGCGTGGTGGGAAGCACAATACGGTGCGGCACCATACACAAGTAATAACAGTGTTATGTGGAATGATATTGAAGCAGGTATCATTTATAATACAGGTATTGCAGTAGACGAATTAAAACGTCCTGGCTTAAGTAAAATATTACCAGTCGATGATCAAGGTGAATTGCTTTCTCCTTTGACTGCAATCTTAGGAAACTATACACAAACTACATTTAAAAGAGATTGGAAAGCAGGCGATAATGCACCAGCAGAATTCTCATACAGAAGAAGTTCTTCGTGGCCATTTGATTTAATGCGATTGTTTGCATTAACTAAACCTGCACAGTTCTTTAACTTGGCAGTAGACATAGACAACTACAAGTATAACACAGAATTCAAACAATATCTAGTAAATGATAGAAGTCATTTAATTATTTCTGATGTTGATGTATATGGTTCTGGCACACCAAAGACAAGTTATCTTAATTGGATTGTTGACTTTGAAAAACAACAAGGCATAGATTCTACAAAAGAAATTACAACTGTACTTGCCAACTTAGATGTCAGATTAGTTTATAGACTTGCTGGATACAGTGACAAGACAGCACTCAAGTTCTTTGTAGAAAAAGGAACACCTAACAGTATTAACTCATCACTGCTTATACCAGATGAAAGTTATCAAGTATTGTTACACGATAACCAACCAGTCGATCAGATTATTTACTCTGCTGTCGTAGTACAACAAGTAGCAAATGGTTGGAAAGTATTCGGTAATTCACAAAGTCAAGCATACTTTACAATTGATCAGCCTATATTTAATGGCAACAACTCTGTTTGCGAATACGATAACTTAACTGTTAAAGTTGCTAAAGATTATACAACATCTACTACAGATGAGCAACTAGTTCCTTATGGTACACAGTTCTATACTCCACAAGAGTTATCACAATTCTTGGGAAGTTATGGTGCTTGGACAAGACGTAAAGGAATGCAGTTTGACTACATTGATAATGCTATTGAAATCAATTGGGAATTGATGGTCAAAGAATACATATACTGGGTATCATTAGATTGGTCAAACGGCTCGTTGATCACACTTAACCCAGCGGCACAATATTTAAAGATTAACAAAGACAGTACTATTGTTCAGCCATTAACTATTTCACAAAATAATTTTGTATTGAATCAGAACTTTTATCCTATTGCAATACAAGACATGGGAGTATCTAGGATTGATACTGCATTTACTGTTACGACAAAAAACGAAGGTGATACATTTGCATATGGACAGTTCAATTTAAGTAACTTTGAACATGGTATTGTATTTGACAACACAACAAACTTTAATGATGTCATCTATAACTTAGTTACTGGACTAAAACAAAATCGTGTTTTCTTACGAGGCACCAAGTCCGCAGAATGGAACGGAACAGTCTTTGCATCTGGATTTATTTATAACCAAGACAATGTAAAAGAATGGGAAACTGGTGTAAAATACACTAGAGGAATGATAGTCACATTCAAAAACAAATACTGGACTGCAAGTAAAATCATTGAACCATCTGCTACATTCAGAGAACTTGATTGGACAGAAACAGACTATGATGAAATACAAACTGGACTGTTGCCTAACTCATCAACTAGAGCATATGAGCAAACATTATATTATAACACAAACAAAGCAAACTTAGAAAGAGATGCAGATCAATTATCATTCTCTCTAATCGGTTACAGACCTAGAGATTATCTAGCACTAATTGATCTTACTGACATTACACAAATCAATGTTTACAAAAACATGATTAAGTCAAAAGGAACTGTTAATGCAGTGTCTGCATTTAAAGGTGCAAACTTACCACAAGGTGGCATTGATTATGATGTTTACGAGAACTGGGGAATCTTAGCAGGACAGTTTGGCGGTACACTGAATAATAACTTTGTTGACTTTAAATTAAATGAAGCATTGTTAACAGGCAACCCAGCAATTACTGCTTTGACAAATGGCGTTGGAACACCTGGGTCACAACAAGAGATAGCAATTTATAATTTGTATAACTATGCTAGACCAATTAGTTCGCCTGACGTATTGCCTACATTAACTAACTCATATACTGAAAACTTATATCCAACAGCGGGATATGTAAATTTCAATGATGTTAAGATGTCATCGTTTTATTACAGTGGCTTACCTAGAGCAGTTAACCAAGAACGTATTAGAGTTCCAATCAGAGACTTTTATGTTAGAGACTATGCATGGTTAGCAAACTTTAAAGCAGACTGGGGAGTCTATGCGTGGAAGCCTATCGCAAGAGTAATAGGCATAACATCAAACACAGACAACACAACAACAATTACATTTGATAAGCCACATGGATTAAAAAGATTAGATCCAGTTAATTTTATTAATGTAGCAAGACCAGTTAATGGTTATTATATTACAACAGAAATTGTAAGTATTACTCAAATCTCTATTAACTTAAACTTGCCAGATTCTGATGATATTATCTTAACTGGTAATGGATTAGGACTTAAGTTTCTTAATCAAAGAGTTAAGACTCCATCAGCAATTACAGACTTAGATTTAAATGAAGCAGAGTTCTCAAAGAACACTGTATGGGTAGACGAAGCACCTTCAGGAGACTGGGGAACATATAGAAAGTCTATCAACTACGCACCACTAGATACACTATCAATAGAAGGAGCAGACACATTTGCAAGTGCTGTTATGTATACTCCTAGAATGGGTTATTTAGTTGGCGATCAGAAAGCAGGGAAAGTTTATCGTTATGGTTACAATACTGTTACTGGAGAGTTTGATCTGGATCCAGGAAGCACTCAAACAGGAGTAGCATCATTTGGTACAACGATTGCGTATTCAGGTAATCTTTTTGCAATTAGTGAACCAACAACTACAACAGGTGGATTAGGATCATCAACACTTAGAATTTATACATTGAATGATACAGTATTAAGTGATGACATTATTCCATTACAATCATTTATTGGTCCAGAGGGTGCAGGCACAAGTCTAGCAATCAGTGATGACCAAGATTGGATATATTCAGGTAGCCCACTATCTAATCAAGTAGAAGTTTATAACAGACAACGTTTACCGTTCACAGCAGGGTTCTTTAATATAGGTGAAACATACGAAATTACATCTTTAGGAACTACAACTGATGATCAATGGAAAGCAATTGGCGCAGTAGAAGGTAAACTAGGCATTAAATTTAATGCGACTGGAGTTGGTACTGGTACTGGTACAGCAGATCAAATCTCTTATGTAGAAATGGCTGAGATCGAAGGAACTATTCCCCCAATCAATGCAGTAGCAGGTGACAACTTTGGCTTTAGTGTATCAACAGATGACAACGGTGATAAGATTGTTGTTGGCGCACCAAACACAGGTTCAGGCTCAGGCACAGATAACTCTGGTGCATCATTTGTTTTCAACAGAGTCGTACAGAATTTTGAATCACAATATAATTCAATTCCCAATCAACCACATCAATTTGATTTAGCATGGACACAAGTATATGTTACTAGAACTGCTACTGGCGTAGCATCGAATGTTATCTCATATACTGGACCGGGAACTATTGCTGACAATGATGCAATTGTTTTCTCAGAGAACGGAACATTTGGAAACTCTGGTATCAACCCAAATCAAGTTTACTATGCAACAGCAACTGGATTAGGAGTTTTCTCACTTAAAGAAAGTAGATCAACTAATACTGTTGTAACATTAATAGATGATCCTGCACTTAGCAGTTCTATCTGGAATCAAGTAGATAGTACAATAACAAAAGTATCAGTTAACGGTACATTTGTTGATGACAGCAATTATGCTGTTGGTGGTGGACAACAAGCCTTAAGATACTTTGGTAATCTAGTAGCAGGTGACATTGTTAAAGTAGACAGTAAAGTAATTATATGGGAACAGTCATTCTTATCAGAAAACGATACACGTGTTGGCGCACAATTTGGCTATGCACTTGATACAACTGCAAACGGCAGTGAACTATTAGTAGGTTCTCCACAAGAAATTATAGTAGAAGGACAAGAAACATTTAATGGTGTTGTATATCGATTCACTAATGCAGGTGGAAAGTACGGAGTAGTATCAGGTACAAACGAATGTACCTTAACTGCAAATAGAACATTATTGATTAACGGTTTCAGAGTTAACTTAACATCTGGTAGTAATGCAACAGCAGTTGCAAACTCCATCACAGGTGCTGGTATTACTAATATCACAGCAAGTGCGACAAGTGACAACAAGTTAATTATTTCTGTCATTAGTTCAGGCTTAAGTCTTGTTAATGAAAGAATCGTTTTACAACAAACAGACTTTGATACATTAACTGAGTTGGGAATCGACTCATATGTTCAAACACAAATTATTAAATGTCCACATAACAAAACTCGTAATGGGTTTGGTGAGACAATTAAATTCAATGAATATGATTCTGTTGTTATTGCCGCTCCATTGGGAGAAAGATTCTTAGGCACAACATTTGATTTCACTGATGATGAAAACTTAGACAACGATACTATCTTTGATAA
>OBMK010001307.1_pt1 | contig 21380 bp, 30 predicted proteins | sample 1539081 | NCBI WGS metagenome assembly OBMK01 (sample SAMEA3355528, study PRJEB22509) | marine metagenome | biome: marine; feature: river plume; material: water | place: USA | collected 2010-08-07 | depth 0.5 m | reverse complement strand
TAGTGACATGATGGCTGTAAGATCGGCCACTAAGCAAGCTAACAAAACTGTTGAGTATCTTCGGGCGCAGGGGCGCAATGATTTAGCCGACTTGGTTGAGTCAAACCCCACAATGGCTGCAGAAGTCTTAAAAGGATTGGCTACATCGAAAGCTGGCGGGTTTATGCGTAAAACCGTTGGTGGCGTACAGACTGACCAAGCGACAGGACAGATGTTTACTGTTGAGCAAGATCCTAATACCGGCACCATTAGTCGAACAGATATACCTGGCGCCTTTGGCCCAACTGAAGCAGAAAAGAACGCTGCCATTCTGGATCAGATAAGGGCACAATTTGATACGGCAGAAGGCTTAAAGAAAGGCGAAGAAATCTTCAACCAATTCAATCTTATTGACCGTCAAATACAAGACTTTAGGCGTATTGAAGATTTAGTCGGTGAGGGTGCAAAAACTGGATTTCTTGAAAAATTTATTCCATCTACAGATGCTGCAACTACCGAGTTGCGTCAAATTGCCAATAAAATGGGTATTGATATTATCAATTCCGCTACTTTTGGAGCGCTAAGTGCTACAGAGCTTCGGCTTGCATTATCTACTGGCTTTGATCAAAACCTAAAAGGTGATAATTTAGTAAAGTATATTCAAGACAAAATAGCTGCTCAAACCAAGTTGCGAAACGCATTGATGCCTGAAGTACAGATGTTGCTTGGCGGGTCTGGATTAAAGGCATACGCAGACTACAAAATTGAGAACAGAAAGCGCCACGATGCGGCTGAAAAATCTTTTAGTAAGCTTCAAAAAATTCTTCCTGACCTTACAAAAAAGGAGTGGAAAAGCTTTAACTTAGAGACTCGGGAAGGGATTATGAAAGATGAGGGTTTGTTATGAGTCAAACTTTGGATGCAATTCGAGCAGCTAGGCAATCTCAAGAGGTTACTGCTGCACCTACAGCTCAAAGCCCTGTTGATTCACAATTAGGCAGAACCTTTGCTCAGGGGGCAACTTTTGGATTTGCAGACGAGATTGAAGCTGCGGTTCGCGCTGTTGTTCCTGAATCAATGGGTGGCGGTAAGTACACTGAAGTGAGAGATGAGCTAAGGCTCAAGCTATCCGACTATGCTGAGCAAAATCCAGGGGCTGCGTTGTCTGCTGAATTAGCTGGAGCATTCTTGCCATCTATCGTAATGGCTATAGCGCCTGTTCCTGGATCTAGAGTGGCCGCTGGTCAAAACCTTAGAACCATTATTCCTAGAAGCGCAGGAGAGGCTTTAGCAAGCTCTGTCGGATATTCTGAGGCAGATGATTTTGCGGCAGGAGCTAAGGACGTTGGTCTTGGAACTACCGTTGGAACTGCTGTTGGTGCCGGAACCGAGGTTGCATTGGGGAAGGCTGGCAAGCTTTTCTCTAAACTTGTCAATTTTGTCCGAAAAAATATGGGCGGGGCGGATACTGCTGTGCAAGCTGAGCTGCGCAGGCTTGCGGAAGGTACAGGCAAGTCAATTGATGAGATTATTGCAGATGTCGCTGCCGGTCGAGTTATGGCAGACAACAAGACGCTTGGGCTTGCGATTAAGTCAATGGTGCAAGAAGGCGGTTTAACTAGGGCTGAAATTTTAGCTGCTAGTAGCGCCAGGCGAGCATCAACCGGGTCGGAGGCAACTGAATCTTTACGAGGCGCGTTAGCTCCAGAAGTGGGTGACCCCAATGTTTTGAGGGCTCGCAGACTGCAGGAAGATGAGCTTAAAAAAGAGCAAGGCGGCGCATATGATGAGATTTTTGCATCTTCTCCATCTGTGAGTCCAGAGGTAGAGGCTCAAATGCTTAACATTATTCAAAGCGTTCCTACTGCAAAATCAAAGCTAGATGAGCTTTATAGGATTAGAAACTTGGTGCCTCTGTTTAAAGAAGAGCCGAATGGCGCTATTGTTTTTGTCAGAAAGCCTAATTTAGAGGACGCTGAGATACTTCGCAGGAACATTGGAGAGGAGGCTAGTGCCAGGTTCCGAGCTGGTGAAGGTTCTGTTGGAGAGGCGCTTAGTGGTACTGAGGCTCCTTTGCGGCAAGCAATTAATTTAGAATCTCCTGGCTTGGCTGCGGTACGGCAAAAATACAGCCAGATGATGGATGCGAACAAGGCGTTTGATGAAGGGCGCAAAAAAGCTTTAACCATGAATGTTGATGAGCTAGAAATTGTTATGGCGTCTTTAAAGGGAGAGGCTTTGTCGGCATTTAGGGCTGGTTCAATGGATGCGCTAAGAAATAGAGCAAGGCGATCTGGAGTTCTTCTTCGAGACTTGGCTAAAGAAGACGTTCAAGTTGGAGCTGCACTTCGAGTTTTATTGCCAGAGGGTCAGGCTCCTGATGTTCTAGCTAGAGTTGGTCGAGCTGCTGAAGCTTCAGAAATGGACAAGTTTATCCAACCTACTTCCGGGTCACCGACTGCGGGATTGATAAGAGAACAGGAGTTGCGCGGTAGCGGTAATTCTGCGGAAGACATGCTTAGGGCAACTCAGGGCGATCCTATGGCCATTATTAAGCTTGTATCTGCAAGCATTCCTTCGGCTCAAGGATTAAGTCAGCAGCAAGTGGCAGAGGTGGGGCGGATTTTATATTCTGAAAACCCTGAATTAGTAGCTCAAGCGTTGACTGACAAAACCGTACTTGCAAAGCTCATCAAAAGAGCGGAAACTCTGGCTGCTGGGTTTACGCGAGGTGCAGGGGCAGTAGGTGCGCAACAAGGCGCTCAATTCGGACAGGAGAGAATTTAACGTGGAATTAAAGCCTTTAGAGAAAGATGAGATCCAGAACATTGCTCGAAGCGCTATTGAGGACTGTGTTGATTTTGTAGAGTCTGAGATTGCTTTTAGCCGACTGAAGTCGCAACGCTATTACGAGGGTAACGTGGACATTGGCCAAGAAGAGGGCCGGTCTAGCGTTGTATCTACAAAAGTGCGTGATGCAATTCGAGCTATTAAGCCCAGCCTGATGAGAGTGTTCCTGCAAACTGACCGGGCTGTCGAGTATATCCCTGAGAAGCCCCAGGATGTCCCATTTGCTGAGCAAGCTACCAAGTACGTCAACTACAAGTTTAACGAGTTAAATGGCTACAGAGTGCTGTATGACGCCATACACGATGCCCTACTGAAGAAGAACGGTATTATTAAGTCTTACTGGGATACTTCAGAAGAAGCAGAGACTTACACCTTTGATAACCTTAACGATATGGAATTTACTGCTATTGTAAATGACGAGGGTGTTGAAGTTATAGAGCATACTACGCGCATTGAGATTGAGTTGGACCAGATGGGGCTTGAGGTTGAGTCTCCACGGCACGACTTAAAGATTATGCGTACCAAGGAGATGGGCAGCCTGAAGCTTGAAAGCGTCCCGCCAGAAGAGTTTTTTGTTGATTCAAATGCTAAATCGCTGGAAGACGCTTACGCTGTATGCCACAGAACAGACATGCGCGTTGGCGACCTGGTTGAGATGGGCTTTGACTTTGATGAAGTAGCAGAGCTTGGAGATTCTTCGCAATCTTCTACCTTCTCTGATATGGAAGAGTTTGAGCGCACAGGTTACATGGACAACTACAACGACAACGATGACGCTGACCCTAGTATGCGCCTGGTTATGATTACCGAGTGCTATATGAAAATGGACGTTGACGGTACTGGCATTCCCCAAATGTACAAGCTGACTATGGGTGGAGATAATTACCACATGCTCGGCATGGAGCTTTGGGGCCACTTGCCATTTGCAGTATTTGAGGTCGATCCTGAGCCACACACGTTCTATGGTAACTCTGTTGCAGACTTGATACTTAACGACCAGGACAGTGCCACAGCATTGCTTAGAGGCGTGCTTGATAACATTGCCCTCACTAACAACCCTCGTACAGAAGTTATTGATGGTCAGGTTAACATTGACGACCTACTGAATAACGAAATTGGCGGCATCATCCGCACTAAGCAAGCTGGTGCAATTACTCCACAGACAATTCCTTTTGTCGCAGGGCAAACTTTAACTGCTATTCAATATTACGACCAAGAGATACAAAACAAGGTCGGAATATCAAAGGCCAGTATGGGTCTAGACCCTGACGTACTTCAGGCAAGCACAGCAACAGCTATTATGGCTGCCAGGCAGGGTGGAGATGATCAAATTGAGATCATGGCCAGAAACCTTGCAGAAGGCGGAATGACTCAGTTGTTCAGATTGATGCTTAAACTTGTTGTTGAGAACTGTGACGAAGCCACAATTATGCGCGTTACTGGCGGCCAATATGAGCCTATAGATCCCAGATCGTGGGACAAGGCTATGGACGTTAGAATTAATGTCGGTCTTGGAACGGGTAAAGATGGCGAGAAAATGGCTGCTTTACAGCAGGCACTGCAAGTTCAAATGCAGGTATTCCAAACGTATGGCATAGGAAACGGTTTGGTTGGAATGACGCAAATAAGAAACACTTTGGCCGATATGATGGCCATAAATGGTCTTACAAACGCTGAACGATACTTTATGCCTATGGATATGCAGATAGAGCAGCAGCTTCAACAGCAGCAACAGCAGCAACAGCAAGGTCAGAAACAGCTTACGCAGCCAGAAGCATATGTCCAGGCTGAGCAGATTAAAGCTCAATCTAAGGCGACTACCGATATGGCTAAGTTGCAGATTGACGCGCAGAAAGCTATTGCCAATGATGACCGCGAGCGCGACCAGATGGATCAAGATTTGCTGGTTGATGCGGCTGAGATACTAGGTAAGTACGGCACAGCAGTAGACACTGCAAGAATTAAAGCTGAGCAAGCTGCGCCTAGATACCCAGACAGCACTCCGGTTCAAGCTGTAACCGGCGGTCGATTTTGAATATAAAAGATAAGGCTGCATTAGCCAGAAATTTAAGTCGAGATGAAACCTTTCAGGAAATCTTGCAAATTATTCGGGATAGGCAGTCCGCTGTCTTCCTGAACAGCCAGTCTCAAATAGAGACTATTAAAGGCGCCCATGATATAATCAGGGCGCTTAATTTGATTGAAGATCAATTCAACACTGTATTTACAGACGAAGCGATCTACGACAAAAAGCAGAAGGAAACAGCACCGTGGAAACGACTGAAACTTTAGGCAGTACAGACGGCTCTATTGAGGGAGCCATTGCATCAATGATACAACCAGAAGAGGAGGCCAACACCGAGTCGGAAGCGCTTCAAGATGAGACAGAAGTAGAGTCTGAGATTGAACCCGCTACCCCAGGCGAGGAAGAGGACGAGCCGGAGGATGTTGAAACCGAGCAACCTGGTGATGATGACGATGAAGAGTCAGAAGAATCAGATGAGGAAGATGGAACGTCCGATGAGGATGACGAAGACACTGAAATAGCCGAAGACAAACAAGAGCAACAGTCATTCACCGTCAAAGTTGATGGCAAGAATACAGTTGTTACCCTTGATGAATTGAAGCAAGGATACAGTGGGCAAAAGTACATCCAAAAGGGAATGCAGGAAGCCTCTGAAGCCAAGAAAATGGCTGAGCAGGTCTATAGCGCCCTGTTGCATGAGCGACAGCAAATTGCACAAGTATACGAACAGGCAAAGAACGGGCAGTTAGCTACTGCGCCAATTGAGCCCAGCAGAGAGTTGTTTGAAACAGATCCAATCGGTTATATGGATGCAAAGCTGAAATATGACGAAGCGTTAGGTTCTTATCGGAATCAAATGCAACAGATGGAAGCTGTCAACGAACAACAAACTGAAGCGACTCAAGCGGCCCAACAAGCTTACCTGAAGCATGAGCTGGCCAATCTCCAAAAGGCGATGCCAGAATTTGCTGACCAAACAAAAGCTCAAGCATTACGAGAGCAACTGGTTACCGTAGGTGAATCTGTTTATGGATACGCTGCCGATGAAATATCTCAGGTTATGGATCATAGAGCCATTAGGGTATTAAGTGACGCTATGAAATATCAAGAGTTATTGAAAGGCAAGAAGGCTGCTGAAGAAAAAGCTGACCCGGCAAAGCGCAGAAAGCGCCCCGTGAAGTCTGGATCTAAGCAAACCGGAAGCAACAATGCTAAGCGCAAAAAGGCAAAGCAAACTTTATCCCGAACTGGCTCCGTTGAGGACGCCATAGCTTTATTAATTGATTAAGGAATTTTAAAATGGCACAGCCTACTAATACTTTTGACACCTATGACGCGGTTGGTATCCGTGAAGACCTGAGCGATATTATCTACTCAGTAACTCCTGATGATACCCCGTTTTACACCGCTTGTAAGAAAACCAAAGCAACTAACACTCTGCACGAATGGCAGACTGACTCTTTGCGCAACTCCGCTGTAAATGCCCACGTTGAGGGCGGCGATACTACTGCTGATGAAGTGACCCCTACTGTTCGCTTGGGTAACTACACGCAAATCTTTAAGAATGCTGTAACTATTGCTGACACTGAAGATGGCGTACTGAAAGCAGGCCGTAAGCAGGAAATGGCTTACCAAATGCTGAAAGAAGCTCGACAGCAAAAGCTTGATATTGAAAAGGCACTTTTCGAGAACCAGGAGCGAATTCAAGGATCTGCTACTGTTGCTCGCAAACTTGCTGGTCTTGGCTCTTGGATTAAGTCTAACGAATCCAAAGGTACTGGCGGCGCAGCTCCTGCTGGCAATGGAACCAACAAGCGTACTGACGGCACTCAGCGTGTATTTGACCAAGCTAAGTTTGACTCTGTAATGGAGCAGATCTGGAGTAACGGTGGCGATCCTGATCGTGTTTACCTGTCTCCTTTCCAGATGAACAAGGCTCTGGGCTTTACTGGTAACAACAACCAGCGCTCTACTGTTCAGGCTGGCGACAGCAAAGTGGTTAAGTCTCTGGACGTTTATGTTACTCCTTGGGGTACTGTAGAGTTCATGCCTAGCCGTGAGAACCGTTCGCGTGATGTTTACGTCCTTCAGAACGATATGTTCTGTGCTGCTATCCTGCGTCCAACCAAGAGTGTTGCATTGGCCAAGACCGGCGATTCAACTAAGCGTCAGATTCTTACTGAGCTTACTCTTGTATCTAAGAACGAAGCTGCAAGTGGTATCGTAGCTGACTTAACTACTAGCTAAATTTGTAGTAAGTGGTAACATTAAGGGGGGCTTCGGCCCTCCTTTTTTTATGGAGATTACGATGGACGACAAGTTTAAAGAAAAAGTTCACTATCACAGTGATGGCAATAAATTTACCATTCAGCGACAGTATGACGTAAACCCGATTCTAGAGCAGAATAAGATCATTCGAGACTCTGGCGCAGGCGTTACCGGCGAGAACAGGCTGGTTGGTCGTATCCCTATGTTTATGGTTACCGAGTGGATGAAGGAAGCAGGCGTTGCCTTAGATGACAATGACGCGAGAAAAGACATTATTCGCAAAAAGATGATGTCTGGCGACTTTGATAAATTTCGAGTGTGGGATGGGAAATTCTAATGACCGAAGAAACCTTAAAGTATTTCAAACTATCGGATTTTGATTGCCAGCAAACTGGTGAAAACAAAATGGATATGGGGTTTTTGCGCAAATTAGACAGCTTGCGAGAAGCTTGCGGGTTTCCATTTATAGTCACTAGCGGTTATAGGTCTCCAGATCACTCCCTAGAGCGCTCTAAGCCAAATGGAGGTGGAACACATACCAAAGGTATAGCTGCGGACATAAGGGCTCTAAACGGCTCTCAGCGCTATGAAATACAGCGTCACGCATATGCTTTAGGCTTTAGTGGTATTGGTGTTCACAGGTCTTTTGTTCACCTGGATATTAGAGATACCACGCCAGTGTCATGGTGCTATTAGTATTTCTTTTTCTTAGTTACTTTTTTGCCTGACTTTTTTGCAGCCTTTTTAGCGGCAGCCTGACCTTCTTTTGTGTACGGATAATGCTTTTTGCCGACTTTAGGCATGATCTACTCCTACCATTTTGTTTTATTAGACCAATAAGCCGCTGACATCTTGCCCTTCTCTATGTTGCTACTGTGCCGGGCTTTAAATGATTTGCGCCTTGCTGCTGCCGCATCTGATTCGCCTTTTGTTTTAGGAGATCCAGATACGCCCTGCTGCCCAAATCGAATGGTCTTGGTTTTACCATTCTCTTTTGCCACGACAACGTGGCTTTTGGTCTTGTGGCCTGGAGTGCGCTTTGGCTTATTGTAAGCGCTGACACCTGCGTTTGTAAGCTTGCTATCTTTCTTCATATGCCGATTATAGCATACAAGTAATCTTTATTCTTGCTTCATTGGTGAACCTCCTACAGTTCTAGTTTAATCTTGTGCTAAGTATATCCCATGCTTTTGCTGCCGTTTGTGGCACTACTCCGTTTCCCAAGAGCCTAATCCTGTCCACCCGGTCGGCACACCCATCAACCACTCGACCCACTCTGGGTTCAGGTGGCCAGTGCACTCCGATCTCCCTCCCGCTCTGTTCACTACTACAGTTGTCAGTGATTCCTGCGATCCCTTCTTGGTTGGGTCGCTCCGATCCTGGTATCCCAGTCGCGCTTCGTGAGCAGATGGTGTCGGCCAATTGGTTTGATATATCGACACCGCTTTTGGGTTGACCTGCTCCCGCAAATTTGCTGGCCGCGTCCTGCCTTTGCGCTGTGTTGTTGCTTGTCGAACAAGCGCCTCCTCTGACCTCTGCGGAAGATGGTCCATCGTGTTTGGAGTTGCCCATGATGTAGACTCTTTTTCTCTGGTGTGGTGCGCCAACTTCACGCGCTGAGAATATTCCCCACGCTGATCTATAACCATCTTCTTCCAGATCGCTGATGACTGTGGAGAGTCCAAGCGAGATGTGCCCTTCAACGTTTTCAAAGAAGACTCTAGAAGGTCGAATTGTTTGGACGTGCCGTCTGATGAAAGGCCAGAGGTGTCTGGGGTCATCTTCTCCGAGTCGCTTACCTGCGGCTGAGAATGGTTGACAGGGATAACCGCCAGTGATGATGTCAACGCGGTCTCGAAAGAGATGCGCTGGGAAGGTTTTAAGATCCGTGTAAATAGGTGCGGGAGATAGCTGTCCGCTTTCCATCTTGCTAACCAAGTTCGCAATGGCGAAGGCTTCGATCTCCACATAAGCGATGACTCGATGTTCAAAGCCTGCAAGGTCAAGTCCTCTTTCGACTCCACCATATCCCGCGCAAAACGCGATGACAGTAGGTAATTCTTTGGCAATATCCACATTGTTGTCCCCCTTATAGGGCATTAAAAACCCCGCTAGGGGTCTTTCTTTAGGTCTTCTTTTGCTATCGCTGCCAACCCAATCAGCACCACTGTAATACCATACCAAACCACGTTACACCCCCTACTTGAATAAGGAGCGATTTTAATTGATATCACATATGAGTGGAAATCATCTTATATCATGGGTTGTATATCATATATGATATGAGCGGCCCGTTTCATACCACAGGTGGGCCAAGCCTGCCACTAAGCGCGAGGACGCTAGGTATTGTTAAAAAGGTAGCTCATCGTCAAAGCTAATATCTGCAGTTGCCTGAGCTGGCGCTGGCGCTTGTGCCGGTGTAGATCCTGCACCGACATAACCCAACTTTGCATCAAGTATTGCAATAGAATTTATAGGCCCATTCTTTCCCTGGAAAGTTTTAATCTGACATCCAGAACCGCTTAGCTCAATTACAGACCCTTCAACTAACGCTCCAGCATAAAATTCTGCCTGGTTACCCGCCCTGGCAAATATCACAGCCTCGTAATTAGTGTACTCTTGGGCTTTTGTTTCGCGGTTGTAAAACTTGACGCCTAATCTAACGCCAAAGCCTGTGCTGTCGCCAGCTTGGAATTGGTTAGCTGCTCGGTTTAATTTACCTGTTATTGATACGCTCATTTTTCTTCCTCATTAGGATTGTAATTTTTTACTAGCTTCCAATATGAAAGCAATTGTTTAAACATCTCAAGATGTCGTTCATGGGACTCTTGTGGCCAAACATAACCACACACTATAGTTGGGTCTTTTCGGTCAATAAATACCGACATTCTTTCCGGGTTAATAAAGTTTGCGCCAGCAGCATAGGCAGACAACTGCATGCCATGCTCATCATACACTAACTTAGACCCATCAGAATTTTCTGTAAGACCGTCTTTGGTCTTAAAATCTACAAACACGCCTGCTGCGCTGCGAAGATCCATTTTTCCGCCATATCCTAGATTGCTTGTAAATGACTCTTCAGCAAACCAAGTCTCGCCAGGAAACATAAGCTCCAAGTAATCACGAACTGCGCAGTACGCATCATTTTTACTTTTACCCTTAAACCCACTTTCAATCTGAGCGTGTATTTCAGTGCCACGCTCAGCAGCCTTCTTTCCCTCCTGCTTTGATTGCCATTTAATTCTTGACCTAAATTCCTCAAGCGTTTCGCTGTTGTGCTGCTCAAGAGTAGTGGCTGCTAATATTGCCTGGTCAACCTTCCAGTTTTCTAGCGCTGGCTTGGCTGCGACCCCAAGTATTGTAGTAACAGAAGGTACTAGCTTTAACTTTCTGGCATCCCTAAGCGTAGTGTTGCGCTCAGATCCGTTAGCTCCAATAATCGTGTAGGCAGGGTTGCCGTCCTGGTCATACCAATGCCCTGATTCTGCCACATACTTATTCATTTGGAATTGCCCATGCTGGCAAGTTATTGGCAGATGCACCAGGCTTTAAGTAGTACAGGTAGCGGCCAATTCCCCACCGGACGGCAGACCTTTTAAAAGCGCCAGATATGCCTCCCTTGTCGCCCTCAATTTTAGTATCCCCAGAGCCATCAGCCTTGGTTACCCACTCACCCTCCACGCGAATAGAAATGTAACAGATTACCCTGCCACTGCACTCCTCGTAACGGTCTTGCCAGTTCTCTATCCCTACAACGTCATCAAGACGCTTCATAACGTCTCTTGCGTTAAGGTACGCCAGGTCAATTCCGCCCTGCTTTCTCCAGCTCAAAGCCCTTGGGTTAAATGGGGCTTTTAGTGCCGCTTGCACATATGCCCAGTCTTTGGATTCGCTCATTATAGCTCCTCAATTTCAGTTAAGTGTGATTGCCTTTCAGATTCGTTATACAAAGAGCCATACGCCAAATAATAACTGTCAGGCATATTATCTCGTGCAGGTAGGTGATCATAAAAGTCTAGCTCAGCCATGCGAGCATAGAAAGTGTTGAAGTCCATCAGGTCGGATACAGTGAAGTTCTGCATTGTTTCACCTCGTTTTTAGTTAGTTCTCGAACTTTACGCTATAATCTGCAAATGCGCAACCAATCATTTAAATAAACTTATTAAGGGTTAATGTTGTCATCTTTGGTTACTAAGGGTAAGATGTCACTTCACTTAACAGCTAGGAATAATTATGGTTTTTAACATTAAGCAGGCAATACGAGTTGCAGGCGCAGTACACAATTTAACAAATGCTGAGCTTTCTGGGGCCGCACAACTTAGGCCGCAGCAACTTTCCTTTATGAAGAGCGGTCAGTCAAACCCAAACATTAGAACCCTATCTAGAATCAGTGAGGCACTGGGGATACCTTTGAGCGAGTTTATTGCCTACGGTGAAAGTTATGGAAAATAAGAAGTCGTATTATGCAATTATCCCTGCGAGCGTTAGGTACGATAAGCGCGTTACTCCTATGGCTCGACTTTTGTATGGTGAGATTACTGCACTGTGTAACGAAAAGGGTTACTGCTGGGCTTTCAACGAGTATTTTGCTGAACAGTACGATTGCTCTACAAGGTCAATAACTAAGTGGATTGGCCAGTTAACCGAGTGCGGCTACATTCAGACTCAGCTAAAGTATCGTGACGGCACGAAGCAGGTTGAGAGGCGATACATTAGATGCGTCCAGGCTTCAGTAGGTGGTGAAGATGTGTTCACTACCTCTGGAACGATTGTTCACGACCCTATAGAACAAATGTTCCCTACCCCCCTGAACGAATCTTCTAGGTTAATACTACAACCTAATACTACACCTAATACTACAGTGGTGAAGAAGAAGCATCCCACAAAAGAAGAGGTTCAAGAGTATTGTAATTCTAGGGCTAACGGAATTGATGCCGATCATTTTGTTGATTACTATTCGACTCGCGGCTGGAAGACAAAAGGCGGTAACCCGGTAACTGATTGGCAAGCATGTGTAAGAACCTGGGAGAGAGGTGACAGGCTAAAGGCGCAGAAGCAAGATGTCGCTGCCGGGTCGTCTATTAGAGGCCGTGACATTTTAACTGACGCACAAGATCGGAGTTGGGCATTATGAGAAGAAATAATTATTACCAGCCAAAAAAGAATTCGTACAACGACAAAAGGCGGCATTGGTTTAGCTATGTCGGTGAAGACAAGCTTGGCTTGGTCGGTGGTCAAAAAGTCAGTTACAAATGCTTGTCAGAAGCTACGGGCATTTTGCACGAGTCTTTAAGAACTAGGGTGCGTGACGAGAATATTGGCAATCCAGATGTTTCAAGCTGGGTGGTTACAGAATTTACTTTAAGACCTGTCCAGGCGAAACCGTTTGCATTAGACAAAGGTGAAAGAAGCGCAAACAAAAGGGATATGGCTAGGGCATTGCTTATTAACAGGTGTGAAACAGCAGGAGAAACACTTTCTAATGCTTGGCTAAGGAGGAAATTATAATGGGTGAAAGGGTAACGGTAAATAGCGACAAGTCATTAGGTGTATTTATGGCTAGAGTTGCAGAGTTACACGCCAGCAGTGGTTGGGTGACTTACTCTTGGGCAACAGGTAGGACTAGATCTAACAATCAAAATTCTGCCATGTGGAAATACTTTGGCCATGTCGCAGAAGGGTTAAATCAAGTTGATATACCTTGTTACATTAGCTCCCCAATGTTTAAAACAGGTATTGAGGTAGAATGGACTAAAGATTTAGTGTCGAAAATGTGGCTTGCGGTACAGGAAGCAGTCGCCCCTGGTACTGGAGATTCAACCAGAAAATGCCCAAAAGACAAAGTCTCTTTAGTCTATGACATAGTTAATAGGAAGCTTGTCGAGCTGACTGATGGCAAGGTTAATGAGCAGTTTCCGTCAATTGTTGATTACCCGGTAAAGGTCAAAAAAAATGCCTAAAAAAACATTGCGAGCCCAGTGCCTAGAGAAGCTGCAAAAGCTAAGTAGGATGAAGTCAGCGGATGACAACGGTTACTGTAAGTGCGTGAGCTGCGGCAAAGTCGTACATTGGAAAGAATGCGATGGAGGGCATTTTATCCCAAAGGGCAGCTCATCCTATTGGAGCCTTGAAGAATGCAACGTGTGGCCACAGTGTAAAGGCTGCAACGGCTTTGGTATGAGATACGGCTCTGCAGAGAGTGAGTACACCCTTTGGATGATTGATTATTTTGGCCGCGATTTTGTTGATCAAATGCACCAGGATAAACGAAAAATTAAAAAAATGTATGCTGCAGATTATCGAGATCTGCTAGATACTTTTAATGAGCAAATTAAATTGCACGAGGAGAGGCTGAAATGAAAGATAAAACTATTAGAGATCTAATTTTATTGTGTAGGAATCATGGGCTTGAAGATTTAAGCGAAAGGATACTAACAGTATGTGACAGCGTAATTTTTGGGAGCGCCAATTCAGACAGAGCCTGGACTGAGATTGAGGAAATAGCTGACATCATTCAAGAGAAAATTGAAGATGCAAAAATACCAATAGATGAGGATCAATTGTGCTTGCTAAACCCTTCGTTTAATGTAGAATCATAGTCGTGCAATTCCGCACATAACCGTGTCTCATACACATGGTTAGGCTTGGGCGTCCTACGGTTGCCTGGCACCACTTGATTGTTGTCCCCCTTTGGCCCTGTTTACGCAGGGTCTTTTTTTTGCCTGCTATTTAAGATTAACTAGCATGTCTTAAACCCTTGCGCGGCGTGGCATCGAGGCTTAAATGTCCTATTAATGTAGTCATGCCTGGGAGTAACTAACTTTCTGGAATAAGCATATGCATTTAAGTTCTTAGACAGTAACCGTTACCAGTGTATAATAGACCCATACTAACCAAGAGCGGGATTTACAAAATGACTATTACAACTATCGAAGCAACCATTAACGCGCAAATTGCTGACTTAAAAAGCGCACTGAATATAAACATATTGAGTGGCGACAACGACCGCATCAAAGGTTGCGAGTTTGCAATTATCGAACTGAACATTCTTTTAGAAACTTTTGAAAAGCAAGCAAAACAAAAAGAAGAGGACGACAACACATTAAAAAACGAAGCCTTTTTGTCTGCATAATCTAACCGCCCCTTCGGGGGCATTCTGAATTCAACGAAACGGGATTTACAAAATGACATATTTAGAGAGCGTAACAGCAAAGAAGGGCGACACAATACTTGAGGTATTCCCGAATGGAACTATACGGGAAATTGCAGTTGTTAGCTGGGGTAAGAAACGTGCCACTCTAATCAAGAAGAGTTCTATAGGGACAAGTACCGAGGATTGGGGTAAATACAATGTAGTCCTTAAAAATGGGGAACTCCTAGGCGGGTCAATCGAAAACCGCAATGTTTCCTACTACAAAAACATCTAATCTAACCGCCCCTTCGGGGGCAACTAAGGGGAAACAAAATGAAATGCACTTTTGATAACGTAATTGCGCAAGCGCCAGTTAATTGGGACGGTGACCTAATGAGCCTGTCAGATGAGCTGAAAGATTTAGCAGTTTATAGCTGGTTCAAAGCTCACCCAACTTGGATCGATGATTACCTTCCTGAAGCTGTTTTCGGCCAGTCTAAAAGCCTGATACATTGCTTATACACTGATAGTTCGGCCTTTAAGCCTTTATTAGACGAGTGCAGAAAATCTTTTATCGTGACGACAGGGTTTCCTATTAAGGGTAACGAAGATGTATTTTATTCAAGTTCGGCTCTGGGTGATTTTGAAACTCTCTGCACTGATGCCGCTGCTTTTCTTGATGTTAGCAATATTGGCTACGCAGATATGCTTAAAGAGCTTATCTATCTTGATGTGGAAAGCACGTTGCGCGAAAAGCTGTTTGACGCTCAAGGTCTTGAAGAATCTTACGATTATAATTAAGGAGAAGTAGAATGGAAAAATTAATTAGTAATGTCCAGGCAATGCCTAAAGACGCTATTGGAAGCTTAAACGGCTTATACTATAAAATTGGTCTACATGGGTTTAGTTATTACTGGAACGGTGACTCATGGTTAAAAAGCCAAACTCCAGCGGTTTTAATAGAGGCTGCGCTTGAAAAGTGTCGCCATAAATTCTCTTTAAACAACGAGGTTTAAGCAATGGCAAAGTTAACGCAAAATGAGCGTGTGATAAATTACCTTAGCCAAGGTAACAAAATAACGTCTTTAGATGCCTGGAAGGAGCTTGGCATTATGCGCCTTGCTTCTCGGATATACGACATCAAGCGCCAGGGTGTTGCAATTCAAAAGGAGCAGATAACTGTTAAAAACAGGTTTGGCGAAAACTGCACCGTTTCACAATGGAGTATGCCGCAATGAATGGTAAAGGATCAGCCCCAAGGCCAATGCCTAACCGGGAAACCTATGAGTCGAACTTTGACGCCATATTTAGAAGCAAGGAAAAGAAGCCAAAGGACAAGGCCCAGATGATGCGTGACATGCGTGAGCGCAGAAAAACTGAGGGGCTAACTGAGATTAGTATTTGGGTAACCTCAGAGCAAGAAAAGCAGGTGATGGAACTGTTGGGAAAATAGGCATATACTGTTGCTATATACAGCAAGTTGGAGTTGTTATGGCAAGACATTTAATCATCCCAGACACGCAGTGCAAGCCCGGCCAAGACTTTGAACATCTTCGCTGGGCTGGCTTGTATGCAGCAGAAAAGAAACCTGACGTAATTGTCCATGCGGGAGACCACTGGGACATGCCCAGCCTTTCAAGCTTCGATGTCGGGAAAAAGCTTTTTGAGGGTAGGCGATACGTTGATGATGTAAACTCTGGCATCAACGCTATGAGGATCTTCCTGGAGCCTATTATAGAGGAGCGCCAAAGACTTGTTAGGAACAAAGACAAGCGCTGGAACCCTCGAATGGTGTTTACTCTCGGTAATCACGAAAACCGTATTGCGCGAGCTATTAACGATGACCCTAAGCTGGAAGGGTTGATAGGGTTCCATGATTTAATGCTTGAGGAGATGGGCTGGGAGGTTTATGGATTCTTAGAGCCTGTTGTAATCGATGGAATTTGCTACTCTCATTACCACTGCTCAGGCGTAATGGGCCGCCCTGTCTCATCTGCACAGCTTATGCTCAACAAGTTACATATGAGTACCTGCATGGGCCATGTTCAAGACAGGCAGATTGCATTTGCAAAGAGGGCTGACGGTAAGCGAATGACTGGCGTGTTTGCCGGGATATTCTATACTGAAGATCAAGATTACCTAAACCCTCAGACAAACAATAGCTGGAGGGGCATTTGGATGTTTAACGAGGTAGACGAGCATGGGCAGTTTGACGAGATGCCTATTAGTTTGCCCTACTTAAAATCGGAGTACGAAGGCAAATGAGTGATGCAATCAACCCTGACCACTACAAGTCTGGCAGCATAGAATGTATAGATGCAATCCAGGAGTCCATGTCTAGCGATGCATTTAAAGGCTACCTAAAGGGTAACTGCATGAAGTACCTTTGGCGGTATGAGACAAAGCACCCTGACAAGCCAGTAGAGGACTTGCAGAAGGCTCAGTGGTACTTAGCTAAGCTCCTGCAGGAAGTAGTGTTTGATGAAAGTTAAAAGGAAGAGATTATGAACAAGGTGATCAGTTTAGTCGGTCAGCAAAAAGATGGCAGCAAAACTGCCATGCTTCTCAAGAAAGTTTACTGTGATTGCGGTCAAGAGATGAAGTATTGGCTGTGCGATCAGGAAGAAACAGCTTACGGAGTTTGCGACATATGCCACCTATCTTCACCCACTGAGATAGAATGGACTGAGACTATCGAGGAAGACCAGTAATAGGGTATAATCGGACTATGATACGGATAACGATAGACGAAGACATTCACGAGGCTGATGTAGAGTTGGTAAACGACTTTGCCTTGGCTTTGACCGACAAAGATAGGCATCTGATGGAAGAGGTAATTTATTTAACCTGGGAACGGCTAGACTCATCCTGTAGATGCTACGAAATAAACTGCATATGCGAGAAGATATGAGCAGGCCATCTATATTTACCTCTGAGTTAGGCGACAGCATTTGTTACAGGCTATCAATGGGAGAAAGCGCCAGGCAGATATGCCGGTCAGAGAGTATGCCCAGTCTATCTACGCTTATGAAGTGGCTTACAGAGACAGACAAGAAGGGGTTTTCGGAGCAGTACGCGAGAGCTAGAGACTGTCAGGCTGACTTTTACGCAGATGAGATCGTAGACATAGCTGATGAGCTGGGTGATGACGTAGACAGTAACGCTATTAACAAGGCCAAGCTGCGCATAGATTCACGCAAGTGGAAGGTTGCCAGGATGTCCCCTAAGAAGTATGGAGACAAGCAGCAGATTGACCACACATCATCTGATGACTCGTTCAAGCCCACAGTGATTAAGCTAGTGGCAGAGCCTTTGCCTGAGTCGTCCTAGTGAATTGTTGGCACTGTCAGACAGAGCTAATATGGGGCGGAGACCATGACCTGGAAGAAGAGTCCGATGACTTTGCAATGGTGAGCAATCTGAGCTGCCCTAAATGTGGGTCTCAGGTAGAGGTTTACTTCCCTGCGGAAGGGCCGCAAGGGTGACTGATACTGCAGAGATTCGGCTCCCTCCTAAAATAGTCGAGGTCTTTGAAGGTGAGGCCCGGTATAGAGGTGCATACGGTGGCCGAGGGTCAGGCAAGACTAGGTCTTTTGCACTGATGACTGCAGTCGTAGGATACAAATGGGGTATGTCCGGGCAGAGTGGGCAGATCCTATGTGCGCGTGAACACCTCAACTCCCTTGATGAATCATCCCTTGAAGAAATTAAATCTGCTATTCGCAGCGTTGACTGGCTGGCCGCCTATTACGAGATAGGTGAGAAGTTTGTTAGGTCTAAAGATGGACGTATCAACTACGTCTTTGCCGGTCTAAGGCGCAATCTAGATTCAATCAAGTCAAAGGCTAGGGTTATCCTGGCATGGGTAGACGAGGCCGAGGGAGTGTCTGAGTCCGCTTGGCTAAAGCTTATTCCTACGATCCGAGAAGATGGCTCTGAGATCTGGGTGACATGGAACCCGGAGACAAAGCAATCAGCTACTCACCGCCGGTTTAGATTGAACCCTCCAGAAGATATGAAGATTGCGACTATCAACTGGCAAGACAACCCATACTTCCCTGATGTCCTTAACCGTGAGCGCCTAGAGGACAAGAAGCTACGCCCTGACATGTATGACCATATCTGGGAAGGCGACATGCTAATCCATGCTGATGGTGCGTACTACGGAACAGAGATGCGCCTGGCTAACGAGGAGGGTAGGCTTGGGGTGGTGCCATACGACCGCGCTGTTGGCGTTGTAACGGCTTGGGATCTTGGGGTAGGCGATAGCACCTCTATTTGGTTTGCGCAGTTTGTGGGGCAGGAGGTGCGCCTTATAGACTACTATGAGTGCAGCGGTGTCGGTCTGGAACATTACGCCAAGGTTTTGGCTGATAAAGGCTACCACTACGAAAGTCACATCCTTCCGCACGATGTCAGGGTGAGGGAGCTTGGCACTGGCAAGTCCAGGCTAGAAACATTAGAGGCTCTTAGGGTGACCCCTGTTGTTATTGCCCCACAGCTTGGAGTAGATGACGGCATCCAGGCTTCCAGAACCATGCTGCACAAGTGCTGGTTTGATACCGCTAAGTGCGAGCGAGGCATCGATGCTTTGCGACAGTACCGCCGGGACTATGATGACAAGAACATGGTGTGGCGTGGGCGCCCATTGCACGACTGGACTAGTCATTGCGCCGATGCGTTTAGATACCTGTCAGTTGGTTACAGGCCAGCTACTAATTGGGGCGAGCCCATTCGCAGGAACCTTCAGGGAATTGTCTGATTTGTGGTATAATCGGCCATCTGTAAATTACATTGAGATTTAGCGTATGGCTGGAAAAATTAAAAAAGTTGTTGGCTTGCTTTCAGAGTTGCTCGACAACCCCAAGATGGAACAAACTGGCCGTTTACAAGAATATTCTAATGCCAAATCAAAAAACCCGGATAAAATACTTGAAGATTGGATGCGTCCAAATCAGGTAGTTGTTGATCCAATTGAATACCCTGTTGTTAACCTTTCTGACTTTGAAGGGCGAGGCTACGTCCTGGGCGAGTCGGATAGAGCAATTGCTAACCGCAGGCTTGAGGGTATTGGCAACAAAGCATTGTCCTCGCCTATAGACCTAAACACTGGCAGTAATTTCATATTCCACAACCCGGAAGTTTGGTCTAGCGGGAAAACTGTAATTAGCAAAATGATGAACCAGGCAAAGGTTCTAAAAGACAAAACCAAACAAAATCCAATAATGCTGCCTAGATTACTTGGACCGCAAGGAGTGGACTTCGACAAAAACCTTATGACGGCAATGCTACGGTGGAATGTAGTCAACGCTCCCAAAAGCACCCTAAAGCAGCAAGATGTTATTTTAAAAGACGTAATTCCTGGATGGCGTGGCGCCACTGACCCACAGTCTATGGAGGCTTTTTACAATTTGCCTGCTAATATCAGAAAAGCAACGCAGATAAAATTAGACAAGCTCAAGAATGAAGGCGGACTTTCGATTGGTAATGCAAGGGTGGCATTGACCAACCCTGACTATATAGACGTTCCCAATCAGACATTACCGGCGGTCGCTGAAATTGATGTAGCTAAAGGAATGACTAAAAACACCAGCTTAAATTATCCGGCTGGGGTGCTAGGGAAAGGGCTAGGTCTGTTAAGTGAGCCATTGACTGCTCCGCAATTAGTATCTCCGTCTGGTGTTTTGTCTTGGGGTGATAAAGGCTTAGTTCGGCCACAAGACGCTCATTTATTTTTCCAAAGGGCTAACACATCTGGCATATTAGACAGGGCTAAATTGAACGCTCTTTCAGATGCTGGAGTTAAGTTTAAGAGCGGCCTTCTTCCTGGTATTGCCACTGCTGGCGTTGCTGGCGCGTCTTTGCTCGGTAGTGAAGATGCTGATGCGTCTGTTGCTAAGCTTGCAGCTCGCGGTATGGAGTTAGTAGATTTGATTGATCCTGAAGATAGTCGAGTCGGGGAATATTTTTTGCGGAAGGACGGCGACACTAAAAGCATTGGTTCTTTAAAAACAGATTACGCCATTGACTCTGGATTTGATGAGGGTTATATGTCCTCGCTAGATACTGAGATTGACCCAGGTTACCGCAGGCAGGGTCTGGCAGGTGAAATGTATGATGCTGCTGAAGAGATAAGCGGCAACAAGCTAGTGCCTTCCACACATCTATCTATGGATGGGGCGCATATGTGGAATGCCAGGGACTCCAAGTTGCTTAGGGAGGTGCATGAAAAAATGGGGCAGGCAAATTACAATCGGGTAGAGGACGTCTTATACCCTGAAGGAAAGCCGTCTCCTAATGCAATTAAGCTTCGAGGATTCAAAGATAGGGTTCATGGTTCTGCCCCTGTAGCTACTGCTGGATTGCTTGGCGCGGGAGTGCTTGGTAGTGAAGATGCTGATGCTGGAGTTAAAGATGTTATTGCAAGCCTTGTACAAAGAGGTGTCCCAGAAAGCACTGCGTCCAAGATAGTGTCTGGCGAGCTTCCTATGGATCAGGCAAGCAGAGAAGCAAGGGCTGCCTCTCAAGGTTATGATATTACAAACCCTCAATTTCATGGCACATCTTCAAAGTTCACAGAAATGCGCCCCTCAAGCGTGGGTAATTTAGGTGGTGGCGTTTACACAACTCCAGACCCTGATTATGCTTCAAGCCGATCAATGGTCGCTAAATTTAAAAAAGGCGTGGATCGTAATGCTGGGCAAAATGTTGTTCCTTTGACGTACAAGCAAGGAAATTACTTAGACCTAAACCAAGCGCACGTTCCGAATCTATATTCAACAGCAGAAGCCCAGCAAAATCTCATCGCTCAAGGATATGACGGTATACGCCGCAGTATTGGCGATGATTTAATAGAAACCAACACTTTTGACCCATCAAATGTTAGGTCAATCTACGCAGCATTTGACCCTGACCAGATAAGAAGCAGGAACATGCTTTCGTCAGTTGCTGGAGCAGGAGTATTATCAGGTGTCTTAGGAACAGAACAGGCACAGGCAGCAGAATACCGCGAAGCCCCAGTAGTCGAAGAGCAGTCATTTGGCAGCATGATTAAAGAGTACGGCGACATTAACCGAAGAGCCAAGGCAGCAGACGATAAGAAGTTTGGCCTGCTGATGGCAGAGC